>Ga0073932_1000299_pt1 | contig 127235 bp, 110 predicted proteins | sample DewCreD2012metaG_FD_76967 | JGI IMG/M metagenome (GOLD analysis project Ga0073932, IMG submission 76967) | Hot spring sediment bacterial and archeal communities from British Columbia, Canada, to study Microbial Dark Matter (Phase II) - Dewar... ...
CTCAGCCTGCCGGAGCCGGCCATCACGGAAACGAAGGGGAACCTCTCGCTGCGCGGACCGCTCGTGGTCGAACGCGGCGTGGCCCGCGGCCAGGGCCTCGTCATCGACGCCGATCCGGGGGCCGGCCGAGCTCGGCTCACCTTCGATCCGGCCGCCTGGATCCTCGACCTCGAGCTCGAGCTGCCGAGCGGCCGGCTGCGTTTCCTGGGTCCACCCGAGCGGCTGCGTCGGTACGCCGAAGGGAGTTCGGGGCGCCCTTAATCCGAGGGGCCGAGCATCGTCTCCGGACGAACCAGCGTCTCGAACTCTTCCGCCGTCACGAGTTCGAGGGCCAGGGCCGCCTCTTTGAGGGTGATGCCCTCGGCATGCGCCTTCTTGGCGACCTTCGCTGCCGCGTCGTAGCCGATCTTGGGCGCGAGGGCCGTCACCAGCATGAGGCTCCGCTCGACGAGCTCGCGGATGCGCTCGCGATTGGCTTCGATACCCGCCACGCAATTGTCGGTGAAGCTCCGAGCCGCGTCGGCCAGGAGACGGATCGACTGCAGGACGTTGTGGGCGATCACCGGCTTGAAAACGTTGAGCTCGAGATGCCCGTTGGCGCCGCCGATCGTGACCGCCACGTGGTTGCCCATGACTTGGCAGCAGACCATGGTCAAAGCCTCGCACTGGGTCGGGTTGACTTTGCCCGGCATGATCGAGGAGCCGGGCTCGTTCTCCGGCAGCCGCAGCTCGCCGAGGCCCGAGCGCGGCCCCGAGCCCAACAGCCGGATGTCGTTGGCGATCTTCATGAGGCTCACAGCCACGGTGTTGAGCGCGCCCGAGAGCTCGACCAATGCGTCGTGCGCGGCCAGGGCTTCGAACTTGTTGGGCGCCGTGACGAAAGGGAGGCCGGTGATCCGTGCGATCTCGGCCGCGACCGCCTCGGCGAAGCCCTTCTTGGCGTTGAGCCCGGTACCGACCGCCGTGCCACCTTGGGCGAGCTCGAGGACACGGGGCAGAGCGGCTCGCACCCGCTCGATGCCCATCGCCACCTGGTGCGCGTAGCCCGAGAACTCCTGACCGAGGGTCAGGGGTGTGGCGTCCTGCAAATGCGTCCGGCCGATCTTGACGATGTCGGCGAACGCCTTGGCCTTGCCGGCGAGCGCTCCGTGGAGATGGTTGAGGGCCGGCAAGAGCAGGTGGTGTACCTCTTGCGCCGCCGCCACGTGCATCGCGGTCGGGAAAGTGTCGTTGGAGGACTGGCCTCGGTTGACGTGGTCGTTGGGGTGGACCGGGCTCTTGCCGCCGCGCCCCGCGCCCAAGAGCTCGTTCGCCCGGCCGGCGATCACCTCGTTGGCGTTCATGTTGGTCTGGGTGCCCGAGCCGGTCTGCCAGACGACCAACGGGAACTCGGCGTCGAGTTTGCCCTCGACCACCTCCTCGGCGGCCTTCGCGATCGCCTCGCCGAGCCGCGGCTCGAGGGCGCCGAGGCGGACATTGACCCGCGCGGCGGCGAGCTTGACCACGCCCAGGGCGCGGACGAGCGGAACGGGCATTCGCTCGCCACCGATCCTGAAGTTCAAAAGCGAGCGCTGGGTCTGGGCTCCCCAATAGCGCTCGGCCGGGACCTCGATCGGCCCGAAGCTGTCGGTCTCGATCCGAACCTGGCGCTGCTCCTCCATCGCCGTCCCTCCGCGCTCGACCGGCCCCGCGCCTAGCGCAGGCCCGAGCCCCTGTCGACGCGGCAGGACGTGCCCGGGGCGGACGATGAGGCCGGGTTATTTCTTCCGGAAACGATCGAGCGCGACGATCTCGGCGCCGCCCTTGGGCGGCTCGCCGCCGCCCTCGGTCTCGACGCGAGCCGCCGGCTTCTTCTCCGCAGCCGGACCCGGGAGCGGGACGATGTCGGGCTCGAGCGTGAACTGCAGGCCGAACTCGGCGCCGGGGTCGGCGAACACTTTGATCGCGTGGAACGGGATCCGTAGCCGCTGCGGCACGTCGTTGAAGCTCAACGTGACCGACAGGCCGGTATCGTCGACCTCGAGATCCCAGAATTCGTGCTGCAGCACCACCGTCATCTCGGTCGGGTACCGCTCGCGCAGATAGTCCGGGAGCTCGACACCGGGATCGGAGGTCCGGAAGGTGATGTAAAAATGGTGCGGTGGCGGCAAGCCGTCCACCGCCAGCCGCCGCAGCACGTCGCGCACCACGGTCCTGAGCGCCTGCTCGACCATGCGCCCGTAATCGATCGCTCCTCGCGCCATGCTTCGTTCGGCCGCTCCGCACCGGCGGTGGAGGTGGGGGGCTTCTGTTGCCCGGCGCCCCCCGGGCCGCGCTTACCTAACCGAAATCAGGCAGCGAGCGCCAGACGATTGTCGTTGGCACTTGTGGTTTCGGCCCGATAACGGCGGTACCATGCCGGGCGAAAGCTGCCCCTTTACTACGCGCGTCGATCCTGAGTCGCCCCCGCGCGGCCGGGCTCCCTTGCGGAAGCCCGGCTCGAAGTTGGTGGAGGCGCCGGGCTCTGCCCCCGGGTCCGCTACGCCTATTCCGGGCAGTGTTCATCGCCATCTCCGGCTCGCGCCGGCAGCCCTCAATATAGGGACCCGCCATCGAACTGCAACGGTCGGCGGCTCGGCCGAGACCTCGGACCCTCGACAGCGCGATCGCGGCGCCCCATGAAGCGCCCGTCCGGAACGGAGGTGCGGCATGCGGCTCGAGGCCGACAAGCTCGCCGAGATCGAGGCGGCGCGCGCCGAGGTGAACCCGACCCGGCGACCGACGGTGGCGGCGCTCGAGGAGATCCTGGGCCGGCCGCTGCCGGTGCTCGACCACGGCTTCGTGCGGGTGATCGACTACATGGGCGACGATGCCGCGGTGGTGCAGGCGGCGCGCGTGTCCTACGGCAAGGGTACCAAGCAGGTGAGCGGGGATCGGGCGCTCATCCGCTACCTGATGCGGCATCGCCACACGAGCCCCTTCGAGATGTGCGAGATCAAGCTCCACGTGAAGCTGCCGATCTTCGTGGCACGGCAGTGGGTCCGCCATCGCACCGCGAGCGTCAACGAGTATTCCGCCCGCTACTCGGTGCTCGACCGCGAGTTCTATTTGCCCGATCGCGAGCTGCTGCAGCTCGTCCGCCTCGAGCGGGGCGGCGAGACCGTGCGCCAGGAGCGGCTGTTCGACGCCCCCGCACCCGAAGCCCGCGCCACCGCCCCGCAATCGACGACCAATCGCCAGGGCCGCGAGGGCAAGCTCGAGGCCGAGGTCGCAGCTGACGTCGTGCGGCGGATGAAGCGTGCCGCCGAGACGGACTTCACCCTCTACGAAAAGCTCCTCGGCGCCGACGACGGAATCGACGGCTTCGGCATCGCCCGCGAGCTCGCGCGGACGGTGCTACCGCTTTCGACCTACACCCAGTGGTACTGGAAGGTCGATCTGCACAACCTCTTGCATTTCCTGCGGCTACGGGCCGATCCGCACGCCCAGTACGAGATCCGCGCCTACGCCGAGGTCCTGCTCGACATCGTGCGCCGCTGGGTGCCGCTCGTCCACGAGGCCTTCGAGGATTATCGCCTGCGGGCGGTGGAGCTCTCGGCTGCGGCGCGCGAGGCGGTCCGCCGTGCGCTGCGCGGCGAGCGGGTCGATCCGGAAGCCCTCGGGCTCGGCCGGCGCGAATGGGACGAGCTCGTCGCGGCACTCCCGGAGCTCGCCGACGCTGCGCGTGGCCGTTAGGCCTTGCGGGTCGTGCCGGTGCAGAGTGCGAGGATCACCGCGAACGCCACGGGGGTGAGCGGCAGCGCGAGCAGCACCAGCCGGGAGAAGCCCAAGGCCAGCGCCACGACCACGCCGAGCAGCACGATCCCGAGCAGCACCCAGCCTTCGATCCCGAGCCCCTCGCTTTCCTGCACGACCCACCTCCTCGACAGCCCGTGGGAATGCTAGCAGCGTCGGCCGGTCGGCGGCCATGGCGCTGCTGGTCGCACGGCCACGGCTCTTCCGGGCTCGCTGTCCGGGGTGTAGGAAACCGACAACAGCACCGCAGCTTTCCCGCGCCGTGAAGGACCGGCGCGACCGTCGAGCGTTCCCTCGGGCTGACGATGTCGGTATCTGCAGGGCTCACGGGAGCAGAGCAGAGGGAGCAAGTCGCATGCTCAGGTCGTTTCGTATCGCCGCCGCGGTGAGCGGCTTGGCGCTTCTCGTCGGCTGCGGTGATCGCCCGCCCGGCCACACCGACATCTTCGGTCGCCTCATGGAGGCCGGCCCGGCGGCCGAGACGATGAAGCGGGCGCGTGCGACGAGCCCCGGCGCAGATCCCTACCGCGCGGCTTACTACAAGTACTCGATGCAGCATGCCGAGTACGAATTCAACTTGATGGAGCACTACCGGAGCGCCGTCTACCACGCGAACAACGCGATGGCGGCTGCGGGTGGTGCCGCTCCCGAGCCGGCTCCGATCGCCTCCCGGAAGCTCCCCGCCGACAAGGTCGACGAACTCACCAGTGCCCGCAACCGGCTGGTCGCCGCGCTCAACGCCGGCGGCGGCACCCGCAACCCGGACGCGGCCGGTAAGGCGGTCGCCCGGTTCAATTGCTGGATGGAGCAGCAGGAGGAAAACTTCCAGCCGCGCGACATCGCCTACTGCAAGAACCAGTTCTTGGAGGCGCTCGCGCTGATCGAACCCACCGCCGCAGCGGCGCCGGAGACGATCACGATCGCCGCCGACGTGCTGTTCGACTTCGACAAGGCGGTGATCAAGCCGGCCTTCTTCCCGGCGCTCGACAAAGTGGCCGACATGTTGGTCAAGAACACCGCCATGCGGGTCGAGATCGCCGGCCACACCGACACGGCCGGCCCGGCTTCGTACAATCAGCGTCTGTCCGAGCGCCGGGCGGCAGCGGTGGCCGAGTACCTCCAGCGTAAGGGCGTATCGCGCGATCGGATGACGGTGCGCGGCTACGGCGAGACCCGCCTCGCGGTGCCGACCCCGGACAACACGCGCGAGCCGCGCAACCGGCGCGTCGAGATCCGCCAGCGCTGAGCCGGCGTCCTTCGTCGCGTCTCCCGCGGGGCGCGGTCGGGCAACCGACCGCGCCTCGCTGTTTTCGTTCGCCGATCAGCCGGCGAGGCCGACGAGCCGCGCGAACAGGCCAGCGAGCCACAATCCGATCGCGACCTGGAAGGCGCGGCGGGCGTAGCGTCGAAAGCAGCGCTCGAGCGCGCCGCCGACGAGCCGCTGGGCGACCGCGGGCGCGAGCCGGGGGCGAGGGTCGAGCAGCAACCAAGCCTCGGTGCGCTGGTAGGGGCGCTTGGGCGCCAGCCGGGCCTTGAGCTCGAGTATGGCGGCCATCAGGAGCGCCGAGCCGGCCCCCACCGAGAGGGCCACGAGCGGATAGGCGGCAAGACCGAGACAGGCGCAACCGATCGCGAACGTACCGAAGCCCACGCCGCGCAGCACCGAAATCTCCGCCGCCCGCTCGATCGGATCGTGCCGATCGCCGCCCACGGCGCGTGCTCCTCGACCGATCAAAACGGCGAATCGATGGTCGGCGCGAGGCCGAGCGAGCGACAGAGGATCCACCAAGCGATCCGGGCGGCGATCAGCCACCAGACCGCGACGAGCGGCAACAGGGCCTCGACCATGAAGGAAGGTGTGACCACCCGGACGATATCGATGATCGGATCGGTCACCCGTCGGAAGAATCGCCAGATGTAGAAGTCCCAGTCGGCCGGCACGAAAAGGCCGAGCACGAACCGGCCGAGCATCGTCCACATGAGGGCGGCGAGGAGGAAGTTCCCGATCCCGAAGATCGGCGCACGGAAGAAGTAATAAGCAAGAGCTTCGATCAGCGCGTCCACCGCCGGCCTCCGCTCGAAGACGCGGGCGGGGCCCGAAGGCCCCGCCCCTGATCGACCGAGCCGTGGCTCGCGGTCAATGCCCGATCGCGGGCTTGGCCTCGCTCATCACCGGACCGCCCTTGGGGATGCGGATCTGGTCGATGAAGTCCTGCAGCTCCTTCGACGGCGCCTTGGTCATCAGGCTCACGACGATCGTCACGAGGAACGCGACCGGGATGCCGATCACGCCCGAGGCGATGTTCGAGAGGCCCTGACGCGAGAGCCAGGTGCCCTGGAACCACTTCGCCATACCGTAATATTCGGTGCCGAACATGTAGAAGACGCAGATCGCGAAGCCGGCCACCATCCCGGCGATCGCACCCGGCGTCGTGCAACGCTTCCAGAACACGCCGAGCACCAGTGCCGGGAAGAGGCCGGAGGCGGCGACCGAGAAGGCCCAGGAGACGAAGATCAAGATCCCCTGCGGCAGAGTGATCGCGGTCCAGGCCGCGAGCAACGCCACGACGATCAGCAAGATGCGGGCGACGATCAGCCGGCGCGCGGTCGGCGCGTTCGGGTCGAGCATCTTGTAATAGATGTCGTGGCTCAGCGCGTTGGCGATCGCCAGGAGGAGGCCGTCCGCGGTCGACAGCGCGGCGGCGAGACCACCGGCTGCGACCAGGCCCGCGATCACGTAGGGCAACCCCGCGATCTCGGGCGTGGCGAGCACGACCGTGTCCGGCACGATCGAGAACTGGTTGAAGGTCAGGACCGTCACCGGCTTCACGACGCCGGCAGCGTCCTTGACCGCCTGGCAGGCAGCGAACACGACCTCCGGGCTCGCGGCGTTGACGCCGCAAATCTTGACGAGTCCGATCTTGCCGTAGGTGAAGATCCAAGACGGCAGGGTCGCCACCGCCTGGATCGTCGAGATGTCCTTGCCCAGGACGTTGGTGAACACCTCGTACTTGGCGAACACGGCGTAGGCCGGGGCGGTGAAATAAAGGATGAAGATGAACAACAGCGACCAGCCGACCGACTGCCGCGCCTCACGCACGCTGGGCGTGGTGAAGAAGCGCATGATCACGTGCGGCAAGGACGCCGTGCCGACCATGAGGCAGAGGATGAGACCGAAGAAATTGAGCGGATCACGGAACCAGAACGGCGTGGTGTGGCCTTTCGCTTCGCCGACGAACGGGGCGATGTAGGCGGCGGTCCGCTCGAGCGTCGTGATCTCTTGCAGGATCGAGCCGTAGACCACCTGGGGCAGCGGGACGCCGGTCCTTTGGGTCGAAAGGATCACCACCGGGATCAGGTAGGCGATGATCAGCACGATGTATTGCGCCACCTGGGTCCAGGTCACCGCCCGCATGCCGCCGAGCATGGAGCAGACCAGGATGCCCAAGAGCCCGACGAACACGCCGTACTCGAACGGGATGCCCAGGAGCCGCGCGGCGACCAGGCCGGTGCCGGTGAGCTGGCCCATCAGATAGATGAAGGAGCAGCTCACGAGGATGACCACGCCTATGAAGCGGGCGAAGTTGCCGCCGTAGCGGGCGGCCAGGAAGTCCGGCACGGTGTAGGCACCGAACTTGCGCAGATACGGTGCGACCAGCACGGCCACGAGCACGTAGCCGCCGGTCCAGCCCAGGATGAAGGCGAGGCCGTCATAGCCCTGGGCGTACAGCGAGCCTGCCATACCGATGAACGAGGCGGCGCTCATCCAGTCGGCGGCGGTCGCCATGCCGTTGTAGAAGGCCGGCACGCGTCGTCCTGCAACGTAATATTCGGAAACCTGCGCGGTGCGTGAGAGGTAGCCGATGCCGGCGTAGACTGCGATCGTCAGCAGCACGAAGAGATAACCCAGGACATAGCCCGGGACGCCGAGCTGTTCGAGAATGGCGAGGACGATCACGAAGCCGAGAAAGGCTCCGGTATAATAACCGTAGATCTTGCCGAGGTTGGCGATGAACGCGTCTTGACCGGTTCGCTGTGCCACGGTTCGGCCTCCCTCACTCTTCCTCGGCCAAGCCGAACTCTTCGTCGATCTTGTTCTGCTTCCAGGCGAACCAGAAAATCAGAACGACGAAGACGATCAGCGAGCCCTGCGCTGCCATGTAAAAGCCGAGCGGGAAACCTCCGATCACGAATTGGTTGAGTGCAGCAACGAAGAAGTGTATTCCAAAGCTGAAAACGAACCAGATCACGAGTGACGTGATCATCAGGTTGCGCGTTCGACGCCAATGTTCTTCCGCGCGTGGCGACGTCTGCATGGTCCACCTCCCGGTCCTTCCGGCTCGCGTCGCTCGCTCGGCTCGACGCGCGCGGACGGCCCTCCCTCTCGCTCGTTCGTCGACCGGGTCCATCGCCCGCCCCACGGCGAGCGACCCCGGCACGACCCGCGCCGCGGTGTTTCACGACGGTAATTCGCTGTAAGGTGGGCGCAAGGACGCACCCGCGAGCCCGGAGCCGACGCATGCTGGGACACGCTGCCGCAGCACTCGAACGAATCCGGAACATCGGCCGACGTTTCCGTCTCGGCCCGACGCCCCCTCCATCCTGCCGCAGTCCCGAAGCACTCGCGACGCTTCTGGCCGGCGAGGCTGCCTTCGTCGCGCAGAAGTCGACGATCGAATATTGCCGCGCGCGCGCCGGCTGCAGCTGGACCAAGCTTTTCGAGGCCCAGGAGCTCGTCCTGGCGATGACCCACGCCCGCTGGACCGCGTTCCCGGCGGTCTTGGCCGATCTCGCCGAGATGACCCAGATCCTCTTGCGCCGCGCCGGCTTCGATCGCGCGGCCCGGCCCGAGCCGCTCCGGCCGGTCGTGACCCGGGCGCTCCGTCACCACGGCGAGCCCGAGATCCCGCTCGATCTCGAGGCCGCCGAGGCGGCGATCCTCGAGCGGCTCGACCGCGCGCTCGGAGCGCCGCCCCGGCCCGTGCGCGCGTTCGGCACGGCCACCGGTCACCTCATTTTCGACCTTTTACCGCTCAAGACCGACCATCGCGGCGACCGCGAGGTCGTGCAGAACCATGTGAGTTTCCTGCTGTGCGGGGTCTATGCCCGGCTCGAAGAGGCGATCGCGCCGGCGCTGCTCGCCGAGGCGCTGCTCGCCACGGTGCCACCCGGGCTGGTGGGCCCGGCAGGATTCGAACCTGCGACCAGACCGTTATGAGCGGCCAGCTCTGACCGCTGAGCTACGGGCCCACGGCCGGCGACGCTAATCGACCGCCGCCGGTGCGCAAGCCTCGCCTCAACTGTCGAGGAAGCTCCTGAGCTTCCGCGAGCGGCTCGGGTGCTTGAGCTTGCGCAGCGCCTTGGCCTCGATCTGGCGGATCCGCTCGCGGGTCACGCTGAACTGCTGGCCGACCTCCTCGAGGGTGTGGTCGGTGTTCATGCCGATCCCGAAGCGCATCCGTAGTACCCGCTCCTCGCGCGGGGTGAGCGTGGCCAGCACGCGCGTCGTCGCGTCGCGCAGGTTCGCGAGGTTGGCCGCGTCGAACGGCTGCACGGCGTTCTTGTCTTCGATGAAATCGCCCAGATGGCTGTCCTCCTCGTCGCCGATCGGCGTTTCGAGGGAAATCGGCTCTTTGGCGATCTTGAGGACCTTCCGCACCTTGTCCAACGGCATGTTGAGCTTCTGGGCGAGCTCCTCGGGGGTCGGCTCGCGGCCGTATTCGTGGAGCATCTGCCGGCTCGCCCGCACGAGCTTGTTGATCGTCTCGATCATGTGCACCGGGATGCGGATCGTGCGCGCCTGATCGGCGATCGAGCGGGTGATCGCCTGCCGGATCCACCAGGTGGCGTAGGTCGAGAACTTGTAGCCCCGGCGGTACTCGAATTTGTCGACCGCTTTCATGAGCCCGATGTTCCCCTCCTGGATCAGATCGAGGAACTGCAGGCCACGATTGGTGTATTTCTTGGCGATCGAGATGACGAGGCGGAGATTCGCCTCGACCATCTCCTTCTTGGCCTGGCTCGCCTCCTTCTCACCCTTCTGAACCTTGGAGACGATCCGTCGGAACTCGGAAATCTGCAGCCCGGTCTCTTCGGCGATGCCGGCGATGTCGGCGCGGAGCTGCTCGATCTCGGCGCGGTGCTTGGCGACGAAGTCGGCCCAGCCCTTCTCCTTGAGCGTGGCGACCCGGTCGAGCCAGTCGGCATCGAGCTCATGCCCGATATAGTGCTCGAGGAAGCTCTCGCGCGACACCCGGCAAGATGTTGCCAACCGGAGCAGCTTACCCTCCAGGCTCTGCAAGAGCTTGTTCATGTCGAACAGCTGCTCGACCAAAGCCTCGACACGACTCTGATTGAGATGAACCTTGGCCATCAGCTCGACGACACGAGCGCGAGCCCGCTCGTACTTTGCGTCGAGTTTGGGATCCGGGCGTTTCTGGGCCTGGACGAGAGCCAGCCGCTTCTCCTGCAGGGCGCGCAGCTGACGGTACGCCTCGGCGATCTCGTCGAAGGTCGCGAGCACGCTGTCCTTGAGCTTGGCCTCGAGGGCAGCGAGCGAGAGCGTGTCGTCGTCGAACTCCTCCTCCTCGGCCGCGGGCCGGCCCTCGGCCTCGGCCGACCGCTCCTCGGCACCCTCCTCGCGCTCCTCCTCGAGCGGTTCTTCCTCCTCGGGTTCGTCGTCCTCCTCGGCCCCCTCGACCTCGGCCTGGACCGGCCGGGCCGCCACCGAATGCCCGCCGGCCGGGGCGGAGACCGGGCTCGGCGCGGCTGCGCCCGCCGCTGGCTCCCATTCGCCACCGGCCGCGCCGGTACCGGACGCCGTGGGTGCGGCGAGGCCGAGCGCCGCCGACTCGGCCCCGGGGCCACCACCCATGGTGGCCTCGAGGTCGACGATGTCGCGCAGCATCGCCCGGCCGTCGCGGATCGCATCGCGCCAGCCGATCACCGCGCGCATGGTCAAGGGGCTCTCGCAGAGTGCCTCCAGGACCATGTTGCGGCCGGCCTCGATGCGCTTGGCGATCTCGATCTCGCCCTCGCGGGAGAGCAACTCGATCGAGCCCATCTCGCGCAGGTACATGCGGACGGGATCATCGGTCCGGCCCAGCTCCTCCTCGAGCGGGGCCGCGCTCTCCTCGGCTTCCTCGGGCTCCTCGGCGGGCGCCTCGGCCGGCTCGTCTTCGACCGGCCGCGCCACCGCCGCTTCGGCCTCGCCCTCGCTCATCACGTCGTCGCGCACCACGCCGATGCCGCGCGCCTCGAGGCCGGCGATCAGCTCGTCGACCTTTTCGGGCGGGAAATCGGCCGGCAAGGCAGCGTTGAGTTGGTCGATCGTGAGCGAACCTTTCTCCTTGGCCTGCAGGACCACCCGCCGCAGCGCCGGGGCGGCCGCCAGCAACGGCTCGAGCCGGTCCTCGGGCTTGGTCTTGACGGGTGGGCGGGCCTTCACGGCCGCGGTGCTCTGCGACGCCGGCTGGCTCTTGGCCATTCGGTAAGTCTCCTCGGGGGCAGGCGATGGCGGCGCGCGTCGGACGGTGAAAGCCTAAGGCCCACCGCCGCGCGATCCACCGCGGCCCGCTCAAGGATCGTGCGGACCGGGAGGAAAAGGCGGCGATGGACCAGCGGCATCCTCGTCCCGTGCGTTCAACAAGCGGTCGAGGCCTCCGAGCGGTCGCTCGGCGTGTGCCACGTCGGAACGCTGCGCGAGCGCTTCGAGCTCACGCTTACGGGTGATCCGCCTGCGAAGACGCGCAACCGAGGCCCGCCACCTGTCCCGGGGCGAACCCGATCCCTCGTCCGTGCCGACCTCGCCCCCGGTCCCGCCCGCCTGCCGCACCCGCGCCGCCGGCTCGGCCAAGCCGCATCGAGCCAGATGGTCAGCGAGGCCCTGTGCGTCAAGATGATGGCTCTGCGACCAGCAGAGGAGGATCTCCTGGCGAAGCCGTTCGAGCAACGGGTTCTCGAGCACGAGCTCGGCCAGTTCCTCCTCGACCTCGGCCAACATCTCCGGAGCCGCGAGCAGCGGTGCCAGGATCGGCGCCTCCCGCCAGCTCTCGAGCCGGCCGAGGCCGGACAGGCGCTCGCTCGCCGCCACCGCCCCCGCCGCCGGAGCGCCCGTGGTGGGCCCGCCCGAGCGTGGCGCCGGAGTGCCGCCGCGCCGCGCCGCCCGGCGCTCGAGCCCGAGCTGGTCGAGCTCGGCGGCGAGCCGCGCCCGGAAATCCTCCGCAAGGCTCGCTCGAACGTCCGGGTCGGCCACCCTGGCCACGAGCTCACGCAGCCGGTTACGGAAGCGCGCGCGCCCCTCCATCCGCTCGAGCCCCACCGAGAGGCCGGCCCGGATCACCCGGTAGACGAACGATGCGAAGGGCTCGGGCCGGGCGAGCAGAGCGGCGAGCGTGTCGCCGCCCCCGGCGCGCAGGAGGCTGTCCGGGTCCTCGCCCTCCGGCAGAACGACGAAGCCCAGCGCGCGATCGGGACGCAGCAGGGGAGCCGCACGCTCGGCCAGGCGTAGCGCCGCCCGGAGCCCGGCCGCGTCGCCGTCGAGGCAGACGATCGGCTGATCGACGAGGCGCCAGCAGCGCAGGAGCTGCTCTTCGCCCATCGCCGTGCCGAGCGGGGCCACCGCCGGAAAGCCGGCCCGCTCGAGCGCGATCACGTCCATGTAGCCCTCGGCGACGACGAGCCGGCCGGTCCGTCGCGCCGGCTCGGCGGCTCGATCGAGCCCGTAGAGCAGCCGACCCTTGTGGAAGAGTTCGGTGTCCGGCGTGTTGAGATATTTGGGCTGGCCGTCGCCGAGCGTTCGCCCGCCGAAGCCCACGATACGCCCGCGCGCGTCGGCGATCGGGAAGATCACCCGCTCGCGGAAGAGCGCGTAAGGTTCACCACCACCCTCCGGGACCCGCAGCAGCCCGGCTGCCACGGCGAGCTCCGGCGGAAAGCCCTGCTCGGCGAGCGCGCGGCCGAGGGCCGTCCGGTCCGCCGGCGCCCAACCGAGACGGAAGCTGGCGATCGTTGTCCGGTCGAGGCCTCGCCGCTCGAGATAGGCGCGCGCCGCTTCCGCCCCGGGCTCGCCGAGCCGCGCCTGGAACCACACCGCCGCCGCCGCATTGACTTCGTAGAGGCCGGGGTCGACCCGCGGCGTCTCCGGGCCGGTGCGTCGGGGTGCCGGGATCCCCGTGAGTTCCTCGAGCCGGGCGAGCGCTTCTTTGAATTCGAGGCGCTCGATCGCCATGACGAAGGTGAGCGCGTCACCGTGCGCGCCACAGCCGAAACAATGATAGAAGCCCTTGTCCTCGACCACGGTGAAGGATGGCGTCTTCTCGCCGTGAAAGGGACAGAGGCCGACCCACTCACGGCCGCGGCGGGTGAGCTTCACCCAACGGGCGACGATCTCGGCGAGCGGCAGTCGGGCTTTGAACTCCTCGAGCGAGCCCGACCCGCCCTCGCGCGGCCGCACGCGTGGAGCGCCGGCCATCGGCCGCGCCTCAGTGGAGCCGCTCGCACAGCAGGCGGCGCGCGAGCGCGAAGTCCATCCGACCGTTGTGCCGCTGCTTGAGCCAAGCGATCACTTTGCCGGTATCCTTGAGCTTGGCCGCCCCCACCGCGCGGATCGCCTCTTCGACCGCCGCACGGGTCTCGCTTTCGCCGAGCTTCGGCGGCAGGAAGGATTCGAGGATCCGGATCTCGGCCGATTCCTGCTCGGCCTCGTCGAGCCGCGCCTGGCTCTCGCAGCGCGAGATCTGCTCGGTCCGCTGGGCGACCATCTCCCGCAAGAGCGCTTCGATCTCCGCATCGCTCACGCCCTCGCTCGCGCCCGCGGCGCGCGCACAATGGTCGCGCTCGCGGACCGCCGCGAGCACCAGGCGCAACGTCGCCGCGGCCTGCTCGTCGGTCCGCTCGGTGGCGAACTTGAGCGCGGCCTGCAGCCGTTCTCTGAGCACCTCGATCACTCCGTCCTCGAGCCGCGATCGGCCGCCTTGCTTGACGACCGCCCACAGGCTGATAGAACCCCGGGCGTTTGCCCGAACGGCGACGCGGACGCCCCACACCGTGCGCCGAGCAGCGGATCTTCGCGCGTGAACCCAGCTTCCGACCAGCGCACGGCCACCGCGGCGTTGGCGCTGCAGGATGGAACCGTGTTCCTGGGCTCCGGCATCGGCGCCCCGGGCGTCCATGTCGGTGAGCTGGTCTTTAACACCGCGATGACCGGCTACCAAGAGATTCTGACCGACCCGTCCTACGCCGGTCAGATCGTCACCTTCACCTTCCCCCACATCGGCAATGTGGGAGCCAACGCCGAGGATGTCGAGGCGACCACCCCCGTCGCTCGAGGCCTCGTGCTGCGCGCACCCGTCACCTCGCCCTCGAACTGGCGGGCCGAACGCCACCTCGTACGCTGGCTCGAGGCCAACGGGATCGCCGGCATCACCGGCGTCGACACCCGGCGGATCACCCGCATCCTGCGCGAGAAGGGAGCGCAGAACGCGGCGCTCGCCTACGCCCCGGACGGTCGACTCGATCTGCACGATCTCGTCGAGCGGGCCGCCTCCTGGCCGGGCCTCGTGGGCATGGACCTCGTTCCGGAGGTGACCTCTCGCCAACGCGCGATTTGGCGCGAGGGTCGTTGGGAATGGGGCCGCGGCTACGTGGCGGGAACGCCCGGTGGGCCGCCGGTCGTGGCGATCGATTACGGCATCAAGCGCAACATCCTGCGCTCTCTCGTTTCGGTCGGGCTCGAGGTCACCGTGGTGCCCGCCACCACGAGTGCTTCGGAGATCCTCGCCTTGAAGCCGGCCGGCGTGGTCCTCTCGAACGGCCCGGGCGATCCGGCCGCGACCGGCGCCTACGCCGTTCCGGTGATCCGCGACCTGCTCGCTGCCGGCCTGCCGATCATGGGGATCTGCCTCGGCCATCAGATGCTCGGCTTGGCGGTCGGCGCACGCACCGAGAAGATGCGCTTCGGCCACCACGGCGCCAACCACCCCGTCAAGGACCTGACCACCGGCAAGGTCGAGATCACGAGCCAGAACCACGGGTTCGCGATCGCCGACGAGGGCCTGCCGGAAGGTGTCGAGGTCACCCACCGCTCGCTGTTCGACGGCACCATCCAGGGCATCCGCCTGGTGGGCCGGCCGGTCTTCTCGGTCCAGTACCACCCCGAGGCCTCCCCGGGGCCGCAGGACAGTCACTATCTGTTCCACCGCTTCCGCGCGCTCGTCGAGCGGGCCGCGGCCTGACCCGCGCGAGCCTCCTCCATGCCCAAGCGGACCGATCTTCGATCGATCCTGGTGGTCGGCGCCGGCCCGATCGTGATCGGCCAGGCCTGCGAGTTCGACTATTCCGGGACCCAGGCCTGCAAAGCTTTGAAGGCCGAAGGCTACCGGGTGATCCTCGTCAACTCGAACCCCGCCACCATCATGACCGACCCCGAGGTGGCGGATGCGACCTACATCGAGCCCATCACCCCGGCCTTCGTCCGCCGCATCATCGAGGCCGAGCGGCCCGACGCGCTCATCCCGACCATGGGCGGGCAAACCGCCCTCAACATCGCCAAGGCCCTCGCCGAGGACGGGACATTGCGCGAATTCGGCGTCGAACTCATCGGCGCCCGGCTCGAGGCGATCGACAAGGCCGAGGACCGCCTGCTGTTCCGCGAGGCCATGGCGCGGATCGGCCTCGACCTGCCGCGCTCGCGCGCCGTGCACTCCCTCGAGGAGGCCCGCGAAGCGCTCGCCTTGGTCGGCCTGCCGGCGATCATCCGCCCCTCCTTCACCTTGGGCGGCACGGGTGGCGGGATCGCCTACAATCGCGAGGAGTTCGAGGAGATCGTCCGAGGCGGGCTCGACGCGTCGCCGATCGGCGAGGTGCTCGTCGAAGAGTCCGTCTTGGGGTGGAAAGAGTTCGAGATGGAGGTGGTCCGCGACCGCGCGGACAATTGCATCATCGTCTGCTCGATCGAGAACGTCGACCCGATGGGGGTGCACACCGGGGATTCGATCACCGTGGCTCCCGCACTCACGCTGACCGACAAGGAATATCAGCGGATGCGCGACGCGGCGATCGCGGTGCTGCGCGAGATCGGTGTCGACACGGGCGGCTCGAACGTCCAGTTCGCCGTGAACCCGGCCGACGGCCGGATGGTCGTGATCGAGATGAACCCGCGGGTCTCGCGGAGCTCCGCGCTCGCCTCCAAGGCCACGGGCTTCCCGATCGCCAAGGTCGCAGCGCGCCTCGCCGTGGGCTACACCTTGGACGAGATCCAGAACGACATCACCAAGGTGACCCCGGCGAGCTTCGAGCCGACGCTCGACTATGTGGTGACCAAGATTCCGCGGTTCGCCTTCGAGAAGTTCCCCGAGACCGAACCCGTGCTCACCACCTCGATGAAGTCGGTGGGCGAGGTCATGGCGGTCGGCCGGACTTTCCAGGAATCGCTGCAGAAGGCGCTGCGGGGGCTCGAGACCGGGCTCTCGGGGCTCGACGAGATCGAGATCCCGGGGCTCGCCGGCGCCGATCGGCCGCGCGAGGTGATCCTCGCGGCCCTCGCCAAGCCGACCCCCGATCGCGTGCGGATCGTCGCCCAAGCGTTCCGCGAGGGTTTGTCGATCGCGGACGTGCACCGTGCCTGCCGCTACGATCCCTGGTTCCTCGAGCAGATCGCCGATCTCGTCGCGAGCGAGCGGGCCGTTCGCGAGCAGGGGCTGCCGGCCGACCGTGCCGGCCTGCTCGCGCTGAAGGCCAAAGGCTTTTCCGACCAGCGGCTCGCCCGGCTCGCCGCGCTCGACGAGGGTGAGGTCCGCGCCCGACGGGAAGCACTCGGCGTCCGGCCGGTGTTCCGTCGGATCGACACCTGCGCCGCCGAGTTCGAGGCGCTCACCCCCTACATGTACAGCTGCTACGAGACCGGTACGTGGAACGACCCCGAGCCCGAGTGCGAGGCCCGTCCGTCCGACCGGCGCAAGGTGATCATCCTGGGCGGCGGCCCCAATCGGATCGGCCAGGGTATCGAGTTCGACTATTGTTGTGTGCACGCCGCCTTCGGCCTCAAAGAAGCCGGCCTCGAGACGATCATGGTCAACTGCAACCCGGAGACGGTATCCACCGATCCGGACACGTCCGACCGGCTCTATTTCGAGCCGTTGACCGCCGAGGACGTGCTCGCGATCTGTCGGGTCGAGGCGAGCCGTGGCGAGCTCTTGGGTGTCATCGTGCAGCTCGGCGGCCAGACGCCGTTGAAGCTCGCGAAGCCGCTCGAGGCCGCGGGCGTACCGATCCTCGGCACCTCGCCCGAGGCGATCGACCTCGCCGAGGACCGCGACCGGTTCAAGCTGCTGCTCGAGCGGCTGCAGCTCGCCCAGCCGCCGAACGACGTGTGCACGAGCGAGGCGGAGGCGGTGGCCAAGGCCGAGGCGCTCGGCTTGCCGATCGTGCTGCGCCCGTCCTACGTCCTGGGTGGCCGGGCGATGCGCATCGTCCACACCCTCGACGAGGTCCGCCGGTTCTTCGCCGAGGCGCGTGCCGCCTCGGAGATCGGCCCGGTACTGCTCGACCGCTACTTGGCCGATGCGATCGAGGTCGACGTCGACGTGGTCGCCGACCGCGAAACGGTCGTGGTGGCCGGCATCATGGAGCACATCGAGGAGGCGGGGATCCACTCGGGTGACAGCGCCTGTTCGCTGCCGCCCTACTCGCTGCCGGCCGCGACCGTGGCCGAGATCGGCCGGCAAGCCGAGGCCCTGGCCCGCGCCCTCGACGTGCGCGGCCTCATGAACGTGCAGATGGCCATCAAGGACGGCACGGTCTACATCTTGGAAGTCAATCCGCGGGCGAGCCGCACGGTGCCGTTCGTGGCCAAGGCGATCGGCCGGCCGATCGCCAAGATCGCCGCCCGCGTGATGGCCGGTGAGCCGCTCGCCGGCTTCGGCCTCGAGCCGCCGCGGCTCGGCCACGTGGCCGTCAAGGAGGCGGTCTTCCCGTTCGCGCGGTTCCCCGGCGTCGATCTCCTGCTCGGCCCCGAGATGAAGTCCACGGGCGAGGTCATGGGCCTCGCCCCGGATTTCGCCACGGCCTTCGCCAAGTCCCAGATCGCGGCGGGCACCGAACTCCCGAGCCGGGGTCGGGTGTTCCTCTCGGTCAAGGACAAGGACAAGCCCGCCACCTGTCGGATCGCGCGGGTCCTCCACGAACTCGGCTTCGAGTTGCTGGCCTCGCGCGGCACGGCCGCCGCACTCGCCGCGGAGGGCCTGCCGGTCCAGGTGGTCAACAAGGTCCACGAAGGACGGCCGCACATCGTCGACCTGATCAAGGACAAGGCGGTCGCGATCGTGGTCAACACGAGCGAGGGGGCCCAGGCCATCGCCGATTCCTACTCGCTGCGGCGGGCGGCGCTGATGGGCCGCCTACCCTACTACACGACCATGGCGGGGGCTCGCGCATTGGTTGAAGCCCTTCGCAAGCTCGCCCGAGGGTCGCTTGAAGTGCGACCGCTCCAGGCCTATCTTGCCGACCTCGAAAAGGGCTGAGCCGGCGGTACGGCGATCGCCGGCGTGTCGTTTTTTTGTCTCAGCAACGGACGGGCAGGGATGTCCAACCGCATACCGATGACCCCCGAGGGCCACTCGAGGTTGAGCGCGGAACTCAAGCGGCTCAAGACCATCGAGCGGCCCGCCGTGATCAAGGCGATCGCCGCCGCCCGCGAGCACGGCGACCTCTCGGAGAATGCCGAATATCACGCGGCCCGCGAGCGCCAAGGTTTCATCGAGGGCCGAGTCGCGGAGCTCGAGGACAAGCTCGGTCGTGCCGAGATCATCGACATCTCGCGCCTCTCGGGCTCCAAAATCATGTTCGGCGCCAAGGTCCGGCTGGTCGACGAGGAGACCGACGAGGAGGTCACCTACCAGATCGTCGGACCCGAGGAAGCGGAGATCGCTCAGGGGCTGCTCTCGATCAACTCGCCGCTGGCGCAGGCTCTGCTCGGCAAGGAGGCCGGCGACTCCGTCGAGGTCTCGACGCCGCGTGGTACCCGTTACTTCGAGATCCTCGAAGTCAAGTACGGCTGAGCGAATGACGGCCGGGAGCACCGGCCGAACCCGGGGGGTCGAGGGTCGGCGATGGGGGAACGACGGGTCAGGCTCGCGATCGTGGGTGCCGGGCCGGCCGGGTACACCGCGGCCATCTATGCGGCGCGCGCCAACCTCGCCCCACTCCTGATCCAAGGCCTGCAGCCGGGGGGCCAGCTCGCGATCACGACCGACGTCGAGAACTTCCCCGGCTTCCCCGAGCCGATCCTGGGCCCGGAACTCATGGAGCGGATGGCCGCTCAGGCGCAGCGTTGTGGTGCTGAGCTCCTGGCCGACGTGGTGAGCGCGGTCGAGCTCGGTCGGCGGCCGTTCCGGCTCGTCCTGGACAGCGGGGATATCGTCCTGTGTGACGCGCTGATCGTCGCCACCGGCGCCCAGGCGCGCTGGCTCGGTCTGCCGAGCGAGCAGCGGTTCCAGGGTTTCGGCGTGTCGGCTTGTGCCACCTGCGACGGCTTCTTCTTCCGCGGCAAGGAGGTCGCGGTGGTGGGTGGCGGCAACAGCGCGGTCGAAGAGGCACTCTACCTCGCCCAGATGTGCGCCAAGGTCACGCTCGTCCATCGCCGCGACAAGTTGCGGGCCGAGAAGGTTCTCCAGGACCGGTTGTTCGCCCACCCCAAGATCCGGGTCATCTGGGATCACGTGGTGGAGGAGGTGCTCGGCACCGAGGAGCCGCGCGGCGTGACCGGCTTACGATTACGCCACGTGCGCACCGGCGAGCCGCGCTTGCTCCCGGTGGACGGCGTGTTCGTCGCGATCGGCCACGATCCGGCAACGGGTCTGTTCAAGAACCAACTCGACATGGACGAGGGCGGCTATATCGTGACGGCGCCGGGCAGCACCCGGACCAGTGTTCCGGGCGTGTTCGCAGCCGGCGACGTCCAGGACAAGCTGTTCCGCCAGGCGGTCACGGCTGCCGGCACGGGGTGTATGGCCGCGCTCGAGGCGGATCGCTGGCTCGCGGAGCAGGCTGCGGGCGGCTGACGCCCGAGGTCGGCGTAGCGGGGGACAGGCGGAGCCGATGCTCGATTGGGATCGTATCCGGATCTTCCACGTGGTCGCCGAGGCGGGCAGCTTCACCCGCGCAGCGGACAAGCTCGGCCTCTCGCAGTCGGCGATCAGCCGGCAGATCGGTGCCCTCGAGGAGGATCTGGGAGCACCGCTGTTCCACCGACACGCCCGCGGCTTGGTGTTGACCGAGCAGGGTGACATCCTCTTGGAGGCGGCCCGCGAGATCGCTCGCAAGATGGCCGCGGCGCAGACCGCGCTGCGCGAGAGCCGTGAGGTCCCGGCGGGGCATCTGCGGGTCTGCACCACGGTGGGTGTCGGCACGGTCTGGCTCGCCTCGCACCTCGGCGAGTTCCTCGACCGCTACCCCGACATCACGATCTCCCTCATCGTCACCGACGCCGAGCTCGACCTCTCCATGCGCGAGGCCGATGTCGCCGTTCGGATGCAGCGGCCGACCCAGTCGGACCTCATCCAACGGCGGCTCATGACGGTCCACACCCATCTCTATGCCGCCAAATCCTACCTCGAGCGGCACGGCACACCGACCTGCACCGCCGACCTCGACCGGCATCGGCTGGTCGCCTACGGCGACGATCCGAACCTCTCGAGCCAACCGCTCAACTGGATCCTCTATGCCGGGCTCGAGGAAGGTGAGATCGACCGGCCACGCAAGGCGGCGCTCAGGGTCAACAACGTCTACGGCATGCTGCGGGCGGTGCAGAGCGGCCTCGGGGTCGCCTCGCTGCCCGACTATCTGGCGAGCGACAGCAGCGGACTCGTGCGCGTCCTGCCGGAGCTCGACGGCCCCAGCTTCACCGGGTACTTCGTCTATCCCGAGGAGCTGCGGAACTCCAAACGTGTGGCGGTCTTCCGCGATTTCCTCCTGGAGAAGGTCGCCCAGCAGCCGGTTTGGTGAAGGAGCCATGCCGAAACGGCATGGCACTGTTGCACGAGAGCACTAGCGAAAGCCGCCAGGGATCCCTAATTGATGCAGCGCAGCAAGGGCTGCTCTGGGAGCCCTTGCGGCAGCGGCCTCAGGGCCGCGGCCCCGGGGGCGCGATGCCCTCGGGTAGGGATCTGCGGATCCCTTTCCCCCAGACGTTTAGCCTCCCTGATCCACTCGGCCGGGCCTCGTGCCCGGCCACTTTTTTGTCAGGGAACCACCGGCCTCGCGAAGTTGGGGGCTCGGCCCCGTGCGGATGCCCGTGAGGCAATCCGTCACAGCCCTGCTACGGCGCCCCTTTTCCCCCGTCAAGCAGCACGGGAGTGCCGAACGACGATTTTGCAGCGCAACATATTCCATCGGCGGGCGGACCGCCGCCGCCCGCCGCGATCGCGACGGCCGCTCCGCTCTCGGGACGTTCGTCGGGCAGGCCCGCCGGATCGAACGGGGACACCGCCATCCTGCGGAAAGCTCGCCGGAAGGGCCCAGTGGTCCGCGACAGCGGGGCGGCGCGCTGCCCCGAGGGTCCGTTGTGCGGCCCGGGAACCCGCGGTGCGACCCGTTCAATCGTCGATCAAGAGGCCGTAAGGCACCTCGCCGACCGGCACCGAGCGCAAGGCTTTGAGGCTCCCCGTATCGATCACGGTGATGTCGTCGGAAAGGCCGTTGGCGACGTACAGCAGCCGCTCGTCGCGGGTCAGCCGCAAGCCCCAGGGCCGGCGTCCGACCAGCACGTAATCCGTAACCTTTTTGCTCGGCACGTCGACCACTGCCACGTGGTTGGCCCGGCCGAGTGCCACGAAGGCACGCTTGCCGTCGCGGGTGATCAGCACGTCGACAGGGGTCACCATCTCCCGGCGCATGCCCTTGGGGAGGAATTCGATCGTGTGCGCGACCTCGAGCGTGGCCATGTCGATGACGTTGACGACTCCGGCGACCTCGGCCGAGACCCAGAGTTCCTTGCCGTCGGGGGTGAGTGCGAAGCGCCGCGGGCGGGTGTCGACGACGATGTCCTTGACGACCTCTTGCTTGTCGACGTCGATCACGTGGACGAGATTGGCGGCCTCGGACGCCACGAAGACGAGCTTGCCGTCGGGCGTGGCGAGCACCCCCTCGGGCTCTTCGCCGGTGTCGAACGCGCCCACTTGCTCGCCGGTTTCGAGGTCGAACACCGTGGCTTGCGCGTCCTCCTCGTTGGAGACGTAAAGATGACGGCCGTCGGGGTGCAGATCGAAGGTTTCGGGCGCGGCCACGTTGGTGATCCGCCGCACGAGCTTGAGCGTCGCCACGTCGTAGATCGCGATCAGATTGTCGTCGGCGCAGCCCACGAGGAATTGCTTGCGGTCGGCAGTGAAGATCATACCCCGCGGTCGGCCGCAGGTCGGGACGGTGTCCACCAGTTTGTCCTGGGCGTCGAGCACCGTGAGCGTGCTGCTCTTCTCGTTCGCGACGATCCGATTGCCCGTGGCGGCGACCGCCGCTCCGACCAGAGCCGTCGCGACCAACAGCGCGGATCCGATGGTGCGCAGGACCATCCCCGTCCTCCCCTCACTATCGCTTATCGAGAGCATAAGACCTGCTTTTCGTTCCGACCAGCCCGTTTCCGCCACGCGTCCGGTCGCGCCCAGCCGACGGTGTTGAGACTCGCCGACCTGTTCCTCACGATCGTGGCGCTCGCAGGTTTGGCCATCGTCGCTCCCGCCCACGCCCAGAGCTGTCGCGAGCAGGAACTGCGGCTCGCCCAGCTCGTCGAGCCGAGCCCGCGCCAGCTCGCCCAGGCGCTCGCTTCGGCCGCCGAGCGAGGCTGCTTCGAGCTCGCCGCTCGGCTGCTCGAAGCCGGCGCGCCCGTCGACGTGCGGGACCGGTCCGGCGAGACGGCGCTCCTCAAGGCCGCCCGCGCCGGGCGCGTCGAGATCGTCCGGCTCTTGCTCGATCACGGTGCCGATCCCGCCCTCCGCAGCCTCGCCGGGGCGACTGCGCTCTTTCTCGCAGTCGAAGCGAACCGGCCGCGCGTCGTCGAGCTCCTCCTCCAGCGTGGCGTACCGGCCGATCAGCCCGGCCGCAGCGGCGTCGCCCCCTTGGCCGCCGCCGCCTTCAACGGCGTGGAGCCGCTCGTGGCGCTCCTCTTGCGGCACGGCGCGGATCCGACCGCGGCGGATGCCACCGGCAAGACACCGCTCGTCTATGCCGCGGCGCGCGGCCACGCGGCGATCGTCCGCCGTCTCTTGGATGCCGGCGTTCCGGTCGACGCCCGCCACGCCCACGGCCTCACCGCCCTGATGTGGGCGGCGGGCCATACCAACGACGTGCCCGAGGGGGACGGGCTCGCCACCGTGCGGCTCCTCCTCGAGCGCGGCGCCAGCTTGGAACTCACCGACGATCGCGGCCGCACGGCCCTTTTGATCGCCGCCGAGCGCGGCCACCTCCGCATCGTCGAGTTGCTGCTCGAAACCGGAGCCGATCCGCGCGTCCGCGACCGGCAAGGCCTCGGCCTCGCCGAGCTCGCGGCCGAGCCGGCGATCGCCGCGCTCGCCGCGAAGCCGGCTCAGAGCGCGCCCAGATAGCGGGCGAGCGCGTCGATCTCCTCGTCCGTGTAGGTGTCGAGCAGGCTCGACATGGCGGCGTTGTTCGCCCGCTCCTTGGTCTTGAACGCGCGCATCGTCACCACGAGGTAGCTCGTCAGTTGACCCGCGAGGCGTGGCACGGTGCTGTCACCCAGATAGCCGTCGAGGTGGCATTCCTTGCACATCCCGGCGCTCGCCAGACGCTCGGCCACGAGGTCGTCCCCTTCCTCCGCCTGTTGTTCGAGACGCGGCCAGGGGCGCTTGGCGAAGAAGGCGGCGAGCTCCCGCAGATCCTGGCGGGAGAGGTCCTTGACGATCTCGTTCATCACCTCGTGTTTGCGCGCGCCGTTCTTGTAGTCGCGCAGCTGAATGTAGAGATAGCCTTCGTGTTGACCGTCGATCACCGGCGACTCGGCGTAGTTCGGCACCCCGTTCTCGCCGTGGCAGGCGAGGCACATCGGCACGAGCTCGGCCAGATGGCCCGAGAGCTCCTCGATGCCGGGCACCTGTGCCGCGGGTGGCCGCAGCTCCTCGCCATCCGCGAGCGAAAACAGCCCCGCACCCGCTACGAGGCAGCAAACCAGTCCCGCCAAAAGTCGCTTTCGCTTCATTAGCTCTCTCTGATCCACCTGGGTAGGGCTGGGCGGAGCCGGTGACCCGGCCCCGCCCGAGCGTCAAGGCGCGCCTTGTCGCAGCCCAGCCGATCGGCCGGTCAATCGACGAGGCTGAAGGCGATGATGTTGTTGCCGCGCTTGTAATCGAGCTGCGTGTTCCCGCCGGCTGCCACCACGATGTACTGCTTGCCGTCCACGGTGTAGCTCGCCGGCGGCGCGTTCACCCCGGCGCCCGCACGGAAGCTCCAGAGTACGGCACCGGTCGCGGCGTCCACGGCGTTGAACCGCCCGTTGCCTTCGCCGAAGAAGACGAGCCCGCCCGCGGTCGCCAGCACGCCGCCGATGAGAGGTTGCTCGGTCTTGAGTTCCCAGCGGATTTTGCCGGTGTGATAGTCGACCGCCGAGAGGATGCCCCACTGCTCCTCGGTTGGGATCACCTTGAAGGCGCCGCCCAGCCAGAGCTTGCCACCCGGATAGGGCGTGCTCTCGACATGGTAGGTCATCGGCTGGTGCAGGTTCATGGCGTAGGCGAGCCCGAGCTGCTCGTCGACCGCCATCGGCGACCATTCGACCCCACCATTGGCCCCCGGCAGCATCCGAGCGCCTTCCTTGGTCGGTAGGGTCCACATGTTTTCCTGCGGGACCATCGCCTCGGAGAAGCGGATCAACGAGCAATCGTCGCGTTTGTGGACGAAGACGTGGCCGACCTTGCCACCGTGGATCACGCCCGGCACGAGCTTGCCGTCCTTGTCCTTGACGTCGACCAGGATCGGCGGGCTGACCGCATCGAGATCCCAAACGTCGTGCGGGATGTATTGGTAGTGACAGATGTACTTGCCGGTATCGAGATCGACCGCGACGAGGCTGTCGGTGTAGAGATTGTCGCCGGGTCGCAGGGAGCCGTCGAGATCCGGTGAGGGATTGCCGACGACGAAGTAGATCCTTCGCCGCTCGAGATCGACCGCCGGCGTCTGCCAGACGCCGCCGCCGAGCGTCTTGTAGGGGTCGCCCAACTTGGCGAGCGCCTCTTTCTCAGCCGCGATGTCTCGCTTGAGGTCACGACCGGCGAAATCGTGGGTGGCCCACACGCCCACCGAGTTCTCGGGTATCGTGTAGAAGGTCCACAAGAGCTTCCCCGTCTTGGCATCGAACGCCTTGACGAAGCCACGAATCCCGTACTCGCCGCCGTTCGTGCCGATCAGGATCTTGCCGTCGACCGCGATGGGCGCCATCGTCTCCGAGTAGCCGAGCTCGGGGTCGGCGATCTCGGTCTCCCAGACGAGCTTACCGGTCTTGGCGTCGAGCGCCACGAGCTTGGCATCGAGCGTGCCCATGTAGACCATGTCGCCGTAGGCGGCGACGCCGCGATTGTTCGGGCCGCAGCAATAGACCGTGATCGGCCCGAGCTTGTGCTTGTAGTGCCAGAGCTGCTCGCCGGTCCGAGCGTCCAACGCATAGACGTGATTGAAGGCGGTGGTGACGTACATCACGCCGTTGACGACGATGGGGGTGGTTTCCATCGTCTCCTTGACGTCGGTTTGGAAAATCCAGGCCGGGCGCAGGCGATGGACGTTCGCGGTGTTGATCTGCGCGTTCGGATAAAACCGTGTTTGCCTGTAATTGTGGTTGGTGTGCAGGAAGTTGTTGCCGTCGCCGGCTGCGGCGTTCAACATCCGCTGGGTGACCGTACGCATGTCGCCGTACTTGGTGGCGCCCTTGACCTCCTGGGCCTGGGCGACCCCGGCCGACGACGCGGCCAATGCCAGAAGGCTCGCTCCGGCGAGCCAGCTCGTGCGCTTCTTCATGATCCCCCCCGGTCCGCCCGCTGTCCGTCCGGCAGCGGACCTCGGTAAGGGCTAATCCTCTACCGCACGTTCAGCAAGTCCGCAGACGAACGGACTCTCGTCTCGGACGGGCGGTCAGAGTTTGCACCGGGTCTCCGGCTGATCGACCCCGAGTGTGTCAAGCACGTTGCGTTGGTGGAGGAAGCGGTCGAGCGGCGGGCGGGCGATCACGGCGTCGGCGGTGGCGAGCAGAATCGGTTGGCGGAGCTGGTTGTCCCAGGGTCGGAAAGACGCCGGGTTGCCCTTGTAGACGTCGAGCGTCGCGTCCTGAGCGACGAGCGCCTCGCGCACGCGCGTGGGGTCGGTGGAGCGAGCGCGGGTGTGCGCCTCGAGCAGCGCCCGCACGGCCGCCCAGGCGGCGAACTCGGCATCCTGCATCCGCCGGCCCGGCCCGACCTGCCGCTCGAAGCGCTGGTTGAGCTGCGGTGCGCCCTGCCGCTCGAACGCCCAGTGCCAGGCGAGCGGGACCAGGCCGTGGGTCCCGACGACCGGTCGAGGGAGCACGGTCTGGTAGGGGAGGTGGCGTCCGAACTCGCCCTCGCTGTCCGCCACCACGACGACGTCGTAGGTCACGCCCTGGGTGAGGAGGCGGACATTGTTGAGCTCGCGCTGGCGCGGATCGCGGCCGGCCACGAACCGTCGGGTCTCGACGATCCGCCCACCGAACCGCCGGATCGCGCGGGCGAACGCCTCGCCCGTGGCCTGATCTTCCGCTTCGGGCCCGACCAGGAGAAGCGCGTCGCGCCATTGCTGCGCCGCCAGGTGCTGCGCGAGCCCATCGGCGAGCATCGCCCGGCTCGGAATGACGTGGAACAGATGGGCCGCGCAACGTTCGCCGCGGAGCTCGTCGTCGATCGCGGAAACGTTGAAGAGCGTCACCCCCTTCTCGCGCGTTCGCCCGGCGAGCTCGGCCAGGATCGCGCCGGGCAGATCGACGAGCGCGAAGTGTACGCGGTGTTCGGCCACGAGCCGGTCGAGGCCCGCGACGAGCGCGTCGATCCCGTCGGCCTGCACCACTTCGAGGACGAACTCCGTCTTGAGCGCCCGGGCGAGCACGCGCGCTTCGCGCAGTGCCACTTTGGCACCGTCGAGGGGCACGATCGCCGGCCGAATCGGCACATTCGCGTAGGTCTCAAGCGCCCGGTGCCGCGGATCGTCGGCAAGGCCCAGATAGCCGAAGGTGACCCGAGCCGTCTCCTGGGCGGCCGCCGGGAGGGGTGCCGCGAAGAGGAGAGCGATGGCCGCCAACGCTCGAAGAACCCGGTACACCGCCGGCGCTCCCCGTCTCGGCCTCACTTCACGACGAATTTGCCGACCGGCTCGCGACCTCGCACGCCGAAACCGTATTCGCCGGGTCGGATGGGGATGAAGAAGATGTTGACCGCGCCGTCGGCGTCGAACTCGATCCAGCCGAACGATCGTGCTCCGTGGATCTCGATGTCCCGAATCGAGATCTGCTCCAAATACGAGTTGGCGAACAACTCGGGCGCTGCGAATTGCCACTCGTCGCCCGCCTTGCTCTCGACGGTGAGCCGGTAATAGGTTCCCGTGGTGAGCTCGTAGCTCTGGACCGAGGGCTTGAACTCTTTGTCGAAGACGAGGGGCGGCAAGCGGGTGGCGCGGGCGGTCAGATTGCCGGCGGCCTCGGCCGATCCCGCGCAGACGACCGCACCGAGCACGGCTGCGACGATGCCCTTGATCATCGGCGACCCCCCCCTCTTGCCGCGCCGCGCCCGAAGCAGCGCTTATGGGGGTCATAAGCCACGCCCTCTCATGCGGTCAAGGCCCGAACCGTGGGCGCTTGACGACGCGCCCGCCTTGCCCCTCTTCCTGTCGCTCCGACCGCGGCTCGCGGTCCAAGATCTCGCTGGACAGGGAGGGAGTTTCACCGTGACCCGCTCGGCCCGCTCCCGCTGGAGCCCACTCCTGGCGCTCCTCGGCCTTCTCCTGGCGGCGCCGCTCGCCTCGGCCGGCGAGCTCGGTACTGTCCGTGCCGGCGTCCTCAAGTTCGGCACGGTGAGCTGGGAGCTCGACGTGGTGAAGCATCACGGCCTCGATCGGAAGGAGGGCTTCACGCTCGTCGTCAACGAATTCGCCGCGAACGACGCGGCCAACGTCGCCTTCATGGGTGATGCGGTCGACCTCATCGTCGAGGATTGGCTCTGGGTCGCCCGCCAACGCGCCGAAGGTGTGGCGATCTCTTTTCTCCCCTATTCGAGCGCCATCGGCGCGGTGATCGCCCGACCCGACCGCGCCATCACCGAACTCGCCGATCTCGCCGGCAAGAAGCTGGGCGTGGCCGGTGGCGCGCTCGACAAGAGCTGGCTGATGCTCCAAGCCCTGGCCCGTCGACAGGGGCTGGATCTTGCGGCCGCGGCGAGCCCGGTGTTCGGCGCCCCGCCGCTGCTCAGCGAGAAGCTCGTGCAGGGCGAGCTCGATGCCGCCCTGGTCTATTGGCCGTTCGCCGCCCGGCTCGAGGCCCGGGGTCTGCACCGGCTGATCGCCATCGCCGACGTCCAAGAGGCGCTCGGCGTACCGCGCACCACACCGCAACTCGGCTACATCTTCAAGGAAAGCTGGGCCAAGGCGTCTCCCGAGCGGGTCGCGGCGTTCGCCCGCGCCTCGCGCGCCGCCAAGGGGATCATGAAGGAGAGCGATGCCGAGTGGGATCGGCTGCGGCCGCTCACGCGTGCCGAGGACGACGCCACGCTCGTGGCGTTGCGCCAGCGCTATCGTGAAGGCATCGTCGCGAGCTGGGGCGAGGCCGAGCGGCAGGCGGCCGCAAAGCTCTTCGCGGTCCTCGCCGAGCTCGGCGGCGAGAAACTCGTGGGCAAAGCCAAGACGCTCCCCGATGGCACGTTCTGGCCCCTTGTCTGGTGAGGCCGGGCTGACACCCGCCGAGGCGGCCGACGTCGCGCTCGCCCCCTCGGCGGTGGGCCAGCGCCCCCGCCGGCTCCTGCCGCTCGCCTCCTTCCTCCTCTTGGTCGCGCTCTGGGCTCTGGTCGCCACCCTCGCCCAAGCGCCGCGCACATTTCCCGGCCCGCTCGAGGTTCTCGACGCGGCTTGGCGCGAGCTCCTCGCGGGCGAGCTCCTGCACCATCTGGGCGCCACCTTGGCCCGGGTCGCGGCGAGCTTCGCGATCGCCATGACCGTGGGCTCGGCGATCGGCATCCTGATGGGCCGCTCGGCGCTCGCCGACGAATTCGGCCGCCCCTGGCTCTTGCTCGCCCTCAACATGCCGGCCCTGGTCACCATCGTGCTCTGCTACGTGTGGATCGGGCTGATCGAGGCAGCGGCGGTCACCGCGGTCGCCCTCAACAAGATCCCGAACGTTGCGGTCACCGTCCGCGAGGGCGCCAAGGCGCTCGATCGCGGTCTGCTCGAGATGGCCCAGGCTTTCGCCGTCCCGCGCGGCCGGGTCCTCGCCCACCTCGTCCTGCCGCAGCTCGCTCCCTACCTCTTGGGCGCTGCCCGCTCGGGCCTCGCGCTCGTCTGGAAGATCGTCCTCGTGGTCGAGCTGCTCGGCCGTCCCAACGGTGTGGGTTTCCAGATCCACACCGCCTTCCAACTGTTCGACGTGGCGACGATCTTGGCCTATGCCTTGGCCTTCGTGGCGATCGTCCAGCTCGTCGAGTGGGGGGCGCTCGAGCCCCTCGCCCGCCGGCTCGACCGCTGGCGCCGCTGAGCCTCGAAATTCTCACCCGCGCCGCTGTGCCGCGACCCCCTTGACAAGGTGCGGTCGTTTCGCGCCTAGCCGCGGGTTCCCGTGCCATGCGCTGGGAAGGGAGGCTCCATGCGTCCAACACATGCCGTGTTCTTGGCCGGTTGCGCTGCGACCGCGCTCGTCGCGACCGCCGGCTTCGCCGCCGATACGGGCTGGCCCATGTACGGCGGCAATTACGCCAAGTGGCACTACAGCGAACTCACCAAGATCAACCGCGACAACGTCAAGAACTTGTCGTTCGCCTGGGCCCGCTCGCTCGGCAACGCTTTCTCGCAGGAAAGCACGCCGCTCGTGATCGGCGACACGCTCTACGTCACGAGCGCCAACGGCCCGCAATATGTGATGGCGCTGGACGCGGCGACTGGGGCGATCCGCTGGAAGGTCGAGCTCGAGATGCCGGCCGGTGTCCAACAATATGCCTGCTGCGGCGTGGTCAACCGCGGTCCAGCTTACAGCGACGGGATGATCTATGTCGGCCGGCTCGACGGTGCTCTTTCGGCCTTCGACGCGAAAACCGGCGAAGAAAAGTGGACCGTCGAAGTCGTCGATTACAAACAGGGCTCGGTGATCACCTCGCCGCCCCTGATCGTGAAGGACCTCGTGATCACCGGCTTCGGCGGCGGCGAGTACGGCGCGCGTGGCTACATCGTCGCCTACGACAAGAAGACCGGCAAGGAGCGGTGGAAGACCTGGACCGTGCCCGGTCCGGGCGAGCCCGGCAACGAGTCATGGAAGGGCGATTCCTGGAAACACGGTGGCGGTACGGTCTGGCTCGTCGCGTCATACGATCCCGAGCGCAATCTCGCCTATTTCGGAACCTCGAACCCGGCGCCGTGGGCGGCGCACGTCCGCGGCCCGAACACGTCGGACTTCGGTCAATATTCGAACAAATGGACCGCCGCCACGATCGCCGTGAACCCGGACGACGGGAAGATCGTTTGGGGGTTCCAGGGCACGCCGCACGACGCGTGGGACTATGACGGCGTGAACGAGCTCGTCCTCGTCGACATCGACGTCACGGGCGACGGCAAGCCCGACCCGGTCGGGCTCAAGGCCGACCGCAACGGATTCTTCTTCGTTCTCGACCGGGTGACGGGCAAGGCGCTGTCGGCTCAGCCTTTCGTGCCGACCAACTGGGCCAAGGGGTTCGACCTCGCCACCCAGCGGCCGATCGAGGATCCGGCCAAGCGCCCCGGCCTCAAAAAGAAGGCCGTCGACATTTGTCCGAACCTGATCGGCGGTAAGAATTGGCAGCCGATGGCCTGGAGCCCTCAGACCAATCTCGTCTACATCCCGGCCAATAATCTTTGCATGGACATGGAGGACAGCGAGGTCGAGTACAAAAAGGGCGCGTTCTATCTCGGTAAGGACTTCCCGACCAAGCCGGGTCCGGGCAGCTATCTCGGTGAGCTCGTGGCTTGGGACCCGGTCAAGCAAACCAAGGTTTGGGGCATCAAGGAGAAGTGGCCGTTCAACGGCGGCGTGCTCGCGACCGCGGGCAGCCTCGTCTTCGCCGGCAATTACGAGGGTGAGTTCCGCGCGATCGACGCCAAGACCGGCGAGATCCTCTGGAAGAAGCAGCTGGGGTCGGGTATCCATGCCGGCCCCTCGACCTACGAGGTCGGCGGCAAGCAGTACGTGGTCGTCGCGGTCGGCCGCTCGGAGACCATTCCGGGCTTCTTGGGCGAGATCGGTCGCCAGATGATCGAAGCCCAGCCGACCGCCGGCATGTTGTTCGCTTTCACCCTCGAGTGACGTTCCGAGGACGGGCGGCTCCGGCCGCCCGTCCCCCTACCTCGTGGAGACGCCCCCATGCGACGCCTCCCCACGCTCGCCGGTGCCGCAGCACTCGCGCTCCTCGCGGCCCGGCCGGGGACCGCCGCCGAGCCGCTGCGGGTCTGCCTCGATCCCGACACGCCGCCCTTGAGCATGGTCCAAGGCGAGCGCCACGGCATTTACTACGAGGTCGGCGAGCGGCTCGCGGGCGCCCTCGGCCGGTCCTTCCAGGTCTATTGGTGGCCGACCGATCTCGGCAAACGCGCGATCCGGCTCACCCTTCTGGCCGATCGCTGCGACGTCATGTTGGGTGTGCCGAACGTCAAGGGCCTCATGGGACCGCGTCTCTTGGTCGCCGGCCCCCTACTCGAGCTCGGCTACGTGCTGGTTCTCCCCGAGGGCCGGTCACTCGCCGGCGTCGAGGAGCTGCGCGGCAAGCGGGTGGCCGTGGCCTTCAACAGCGAAGCGCAGAACGCGCTCGCCACCTTGGACGGCGTCGTCCCGATGACCTTCCGCGAGCCCGAGCAAGCGCTGCGCGCGCTCGCCGCGGGCGAGGCCGACGCGGCCTTCGTCTGGGAGGCGTCGGTTCCCTGGGTCGAGCAAGAGACGGGCCGGCGCTTCTCCGTGATCGCGGTCGACGGACCGCGCCTGCGCTGGCAGTCGGCCGCCGGGGTCGCCCGCGCCAACAAGCCCTTGCGCGACCGGCTCGACGCGATCTTGCAAGGCATGCGCGGCGAGATCGCCGCGATCGCCCGCAGCTACGGTTTGCGTTACGACGGCCGGATCGCTTGGAATTGGCTGCCGGCTACGGCCGAACAGCGGGGCGAGCTGCCGCTCACCCCCTCACCGATCGTCCGGGTCGCCGCCGAGGTGCCGGCCGGTACCGACGGCCAGGCGATCGCCGAGCGCGGCCGCGAGCTCTTCAACTCGGTCCTCGGTTGCGCGCATTGCCACGGGCCCGACGCCGTGGGTCCCGACAAGCCACGCGATCTTCGCCGGATGAAGATCCGCTACCGCTCCGGTTGGACCGACGCCTATTGGGAGACGGTCCTCGAGGGTCGGTTGCAAACCCAATCGGGGCTGGTCATGCCGGCCTGGAAGGACACGGCGAGCCGAGAGGAGCTCGAAGCGATCCTCCTCTGGCTCACGGGCCTGCAGGTGACCCGCTGAGCCGCGCCGCTCACCCCGGGCGGGAGGTCTCGACCCGGGTTGGAGCCGTCGTCCGCCGGCCGTGGCGCTGCGCGAGCCGGGCGATGGGCGCGGGCGGGCATTCGACGATCTCCCGGCACCGACCTCGGGTGGGGCTTCTTCGCGAGCGGGATCCGCTGAGGCCGGCCGTCCCGCCTCAGCGCCGGCGACGCAGCAGCCGGGCCGCCTCGCGCGCGGCGCGCCGGCCGGAGGCGAGGGCACCCTGCACGACCGTGCAGAGCTCGGGCTCAGTCGCCTCGCCCGCCAGGATGATCCGCCCCTCGATCGCCTCGCCGAGGCGGGCGCGATCGGCCCAGTGCCCCGGGAGGGCTGCCGAATAGGCGCCGCGGGTCCAGGGATCGGCCTGCCAGCGCGTCGCCGTACCGCGCGCGAAGCCGGCGCGGATGCCGGCGCCGAACACCGAAGCGAGCCGGTCGAGCGCCCAGGCCACGGCCGCCCGCTCGCCGGCCGCGAGCAGCTCGGCCGAGCGCGCGCCGCCCACGAAGGCGATCGCCACCTCCTGGCCGAACGGCCGGATGAGGAAGTCGAACGGCTCGCCCGCCGCACCCTCCTGGCCGTAGAGCGTCCAGGAGGAGGCCGTGCCCAGCACCGGCCGGCCGAAGGCGAGCGCGATCTTCTCGAAGCCGCCCATCGCGACGTTCGCAAGCGCACGCGCCCAGGGCTCGGGAAGCCCGGGCTCGAAGCCGATCCCGCCGGCCGCCAGCACGCCCGGCGAGACCGTGACGATCGCGGCTCCGGCCTCGAGCGGGCCGCGCCCGGTCTCGACCCGCACGCCCCGGCGCGTCGCCACGATGCGCGTCACCGCCGTGTCGAGCTCGACCGGCACCGCGGCCCCCCAGGAGGCCAGCGCCGCACCCAGGCCGCCCTCGACCAGGAACTCGGAGCCGCCCGGCTGGTTCCAGACCTCGAGTGCGGAGAGCCGGTCGAGCTCGACCCCGGCCTCGAACGGCCCGATGATCGCGCCCGCGATCCGCTCGAACCGGTCGGCCGGCCGCCAGAGCGCCCCGACCGCGACGTCGCGGCCGGCCCGCCCGGCCGCGGCGATCGCCCGGTCGAGCCGGCCCTGCGCCGCGGCGAGCGCCGCCCGCTCGGCGCCACCCGCCCAGCCCCCGTCGAGCCAGAGCCGCTCCGGCGCCTCGCGCACCAGCCGGTGGCCGCGGGCGCGCAGGATCGCCACGAACGGGTTGCGCTCGGCCGCCTGCAGCCAGGCGCAGCCGCGGTCGAACGGCACGCCCAGGCTCGTGCTCTCGGTCCAGGCCCGCCCGCCGATCCGCGAGCGCGCCTCGAGCAGCCGGAAGCCGATCCGCCGACGGGCGAGCTCCTGGGCCGCGGCGAGCCCGGCCACCCCCGCCCCCACCACCACGACCTCGACCGGCGCTGCCGCAGCGCGGCGGAGGAGGAGCGGCGCCACGGCGAGGCCCGCGAGCATGCTGCGGCGGCTCGGATGCGGCATGGCGGGCTCTTCCGGCGGCTCCTCGCGAGAGCTTCGCGGCACCGCCCTCTCGCTGCAAGAGCGACCCGCCTGCCGCTCCTGCTCTCCCGCGGCAGGCGAGCGTCCCCTGTCGGCTACTCGGCGCTCGTGCCGGTTCCGTCCGATACCGGCGGGGCCCGCTTCCGCCAGCCGTCGCGCTGCGACCGGACGACAACAGCGCGTCCCGGCCAGCTCAACGCTTGAGCAGCGAGCCCAGGATGCCGCGGACCAGGGCGGTGCCGAGCTGGCGTCCGACCTGGCTCGAGACGCTCCGCGCGAGGGTCTTGACTGCCGCCTCGGCGACCCCCTGACGACGGCCGCCGCCTCCGGTCAGAATCTCGCCGAGGATCCCGCCCGTCCCAGCGGGCTGCGGCGGTGGCTCGAGGGCCCGCCGGCGGCTGCTCGAGCTCGCCGGCGCGCCCCCCACGGCTCCGCCTCCCACCCGCCGCGCCGTCCCGGCCGGCGCCGTGCCCCAGGGGCTGCCGCTGCGCGTGGGCGCCGGCCCGCTGCCCGGCGGCAGATGCGGCTCGACCTGTTGGGGCGCGCGGGTGGCGCGGCCCTGGAGGATCTCGTAGGCCGATTCGCGGTCGATCGGATCGTCGTACTTGCCCAAGAGCGGGCTCTGCTCGATCACCGCCCGCCGTTCCTCCTCCGTGAGCGGTCCGATTCGCGAACGCGGCGGGCAGATCCGCGCCCGCTCGACGATCCCCGGCACGCCCCCGGGCTCGAGCGTCGAAACGAGCGCCTCGCCGACCGCGAGCTCGGTGATCACCGCCTCGGTCTTGAAGCGCGGGTTGGGGCGGAAGGTCTCGGCCGCCGCGCGCACCGCCTTCTGCTCGAGGGGGGTGAAGGCGCGCAGCGCGTGCTGCACCCGGTTGCCGAGCTGGCCGAGCACGGTGGTGGGCACATCCAGCGGGTTCTGGGTCACGAAGTAGACGCCCACGCCCTTGGAGCGGATCAGCCGGACCACCTGCTCGACCTTCTCGACCAGCGCTTTCGGCGCGTCCTTGAAGAGCAGGTGCGCCTCGTCGAAGAAGAAGACGAGCTTGGGCTTGTCGCGGTCGCCGACCTCCGGCAGCTCCTCGAACAGCTCGGAGAGGAGCCAGAGCAGGAAGGTCGCGTAGAGCCGCGGGCTCTGGATCAGCTGGTCGGCCATCAGCACGTTGACCGCTCCCCGACCGTCGGGGGTGGTGAGCAAGAGATCCTCGAGCTCGAGGGCCGGCTCGCCGAAGAAATGCTCCCCACCTTGTTGCTCGAGCGTGAGGAGCCGACGTTGGATCGTGCCGACCGTGGCCTTCGAGACGTTGCCGTAGGTGGTGGTGATCCGATCGGCCTGCTCGGCCACGAACTGCAGGATCGCAGTCAGGTCCTTGAAATCGAGGAGCAGGAGACCCTCCTCGTCGGCGAGCTTGAAGGCGATGTTGAGGACGCCCTCCTGCGCCTCGTTGAGCTCGAGCAGACGCGCGAGCAGGAGCGGGCCCATCTCGCTCACCGTGGTGCGGATCGGATGGCCCTGGCGGCCGAACAGGTCCCAGAAGATCACCGGTGCCGCCTCGTAGGCGAAGTCGCTGACACCGAGCTCGGCCGCCCGCTTCTCGAGCTTGGGGTTGGGGGTGCCCGGCACTGCGAGACCCGAGAGATCGCCCTTGACGTCGGCGCAAAACACCGGGACGCCGGCCCGCGACAGGTTCTCGGCCATCACCTGCAGCGTGATGGTCTTGCCGGTGCCCGTGGCCCCGGCCACGAGCCCGTGCCGGTTGGCGAGCGGGAGATGCAGCCGAACCTCCCGCTCGCCCTTGCCCAACAGGATCGATCCGCCACCCGCCATGGCACCCTTCCTCAGCCGCCCCGGCCCCGATATAGGCGAGCCACGTGGGGCGGGCGACGGGAACCTCGCGATGAGCGCGCCGGCACCGGCCGCCGAGCACCGGATCCGGCTGCCGGACGGCCGCCGCCTGGTTTGCGCCGAATACGGCCGCCCCGGGCTGTCGTTCCCGGTTCTCTACCTGCACGGCTTTCTCGGCAGCCGGCTCGAGCCGCGCATCGCCGGCGATCTGGGCCTCCACCTCTTCGCACCCGACCGACCCGGCTACGGCGCCTCAGAGCCGATGCCCGAGCACAGCTTGCGGCGGTTCGGGGCGGACATGGGCGCTGTTCTCGATGCGCTCGGGATAGGCGAGGTGGCGGTGGTCGGCGTCTCGGCGGGCGGACCCTACGCGCTCGCGACCGCCGCCGCGCTGGGGCCCCGCGTTCGCCGGCTGGCACTCGTGGCGGCCGTCGCCAACAAGAAGGTCTTGCGCCGCGAGGGAGGGGCCGTCCGGCTGATGCACCTGGCTCGACGCCGAGGCCGCTTCGCCCTCGGCCTCGCACCGGTTCTGCTGCGCCATTTGCGGCTGCACGGCCTGGACGAGACCGTGCTGCGGCTGATCCTCCTGCCCGAACGCCCACTTTTGCGCGCCGAGGTCGACGTGGCCGCGCTCGAGCGGCTCATCCTCGTCTCGCTGCGCGAGGGCACGCGGCGCGGCCTGGCCGGGGCCGAGGCGGATCTCGAGAACCTGACCCGACGCTGGGACGTCCGTCCCGAAGAGGTGCGTTGTCCGCCCCTCGTCCTGCACGGCGGGCGTGACCACGTGGTCCCGGTCGGGCACGCGCATTGGTACGCGAGCCGGTTGCCGGTGGCGCGGCTCGAGATCGTCGCGGAGGCCGGCCACATCTCGCTCGCGGTCAACGAGGCGCCGCGCATCGCCGCTTTCGTGCGCGGCGAGGCTTGACGGGCCTCACGCCGCCGGGCCCTGCTCCCGATCGCCGGCGCCAGCGCTGCGCCCGGCCGCATCCGGGAGCCGAAGAACGATGCCCGAACTCGACCCGGCCATGGCCGAGATCCTGGCGATGCTGCAGGCCAAGGCCCTGCCGCCTTACGAGACGATGGCGGCGGCCGAGGCGCGGGCCGAGTGCGAACGCCGCAACGCCTTCTGGAACCAGGACTCGCCGGCGCTGGCCGAGATCGACGACGTGACGATCGAGGGTCCACGCGGGCCGCTGCGTCTGCGCCTCTACGTGCCGCACGGCGTGGGCGAACCCGCGCCTGCGATCGTCTACCTGCACGGCGGGGGCTGGGTGATCGGCTCGCTCGACAGCCACGACCATGTGTGCCGCCGGCTGGCCCGCGCCGCGGGCCTCCCGGTGGTAAGCGTCGATTATGGTCTGGCACCCGAGCACCCGTTCCCGCAGGGCCTGTCCGACGTCGTCCACGCCCTGCGCTGGCTCGCCGAGCACGGGGCGAGCGAGGGCGTCGATCCGGGCCGGCTCGCCTTGGCCGGCGATTCGGCCGGCGCCAACTTGGCGCTCGCCGCCTGCCTGCGTCTGCGCGATGCGGGCGAGCCGATCCTGCGCGCCGCAGCCCTGGTCTACGGCTGCTACTCGGCCGACCTCGACAGCCAGAGCCACGCGGCGTTCGGCGGTGGCGCCTACTTCCTCACGACATCCGCCATGCGGTGGTTCTGGGACCACTACTTGCCCGATCCGGTGGCCCGCCGCGACCCGCTCGCCTCACGGCTCTGGTCCGATCTCCGCGGTCTGCCGCCGATCTTTCTCGCGGCCGCCGAGTTCGACCCGCTGCGCGACGATTCCGAACGGCTGGCGCACCGGCTGATCGAGGCCGGCGTCGAGCTCGACTGGCGGCTCTGGCGCGGCGTCACCCATGGCTGCTTCCAGATGAGCCGGCTGCTGCCGCGCGCCGAGCTGTTCATCGCCGAGGTCGCGGGCTTCCTCGCCCGGCGCCTGCTCTGAGCCGGCGGCGGCCCGCCGACGCGGCGACGCGGGCCGCCCCCGCGGACCGGTTCAGCAGGCCTGCGGCCCGCTCGGCGGCGGACATTCTTTGAAGTCGAACGGCATCACCGGGTCGGTCCGGCTCGCATCGAACACCCGCCCGTCCTCGCAGTGGGCTTTCGCGAAAATGACTTGTCGACCGTCGACGGACCGCTCGACGACCTGGCTCAAAAAGGTGACCGTGCAGCCCTTCGCGACGCGCAGCTCGACCGCCAGGTCCTCCTGCCAGCCGGCGGAGGCCAGGCCCGCGTCGAGCAGGAGTGCGCCCACCAGAAGGGCCCGGAGCCGATGCCGCATTCGCCGACCTCCCGAACAACCCGGCCAGGCTCGGTGCCCGGCGACGATCGAGACCTTCCTTTACCGGCCGGTGGTCGGTCAAGCGGGCCAGCTCGCGCAATGCCGCCACCGCCCGCGCCGCACCCGGCACTTTCCGCCGGGCTCGACCGCCCGCCTCCCGGTGCCGGCCGGACCCGATCCATTGCCCTCCACCTCGCAACCGTGGCGCGGCTGCGGCGTAGAGCCCTGTGCGCCGCCCGGTCGCCTCGACGGCCGTCTGCTGCCCGGCTATCGCACCGCAGCAAAAGATCGGAGCCCCGCATGGCCGCCACCGTCCGCCCCCGCCGCAGTGCCCTGTACGTCCCGGGCTCCAACGCGCGTGCCCTCGAGAAGGCCCGCGAACTGCCCGCCGACGTGCTGCTCTTCGACCTCGAGGATGCGGTCGCCCCGGATGCCAAGGAGGCGGCTCGCGCGACCGTGGCGGCCGCTCTCGGCGAGCGCGATCGCTACGGCCCGAAAGAGCTCGTGGTCCGGGTCAACGGCCTCGACACGCCTTGGGGCCATGGCGATCTCGCGGCCTTCGCCGCGTCCGGTGCCGACGCGATCCTCCTTCCCAAAGTCGAAAGCGCCGATGCGGTGCGGCGGGCGCGGGCGGTGCTCGGCGCTGCCGGTGCCGGAGAGACGTTGCCCCTTTGGTGCATGATGGAGACGCCGCGCGGTATCCTGCGCGCCGAGGAGATCGCCGACGCGCCGGGGGTGGCCTGCCTCGTCATGGGCACGTCCGACCTCACCAAGGACCTCCACGCGCTCCACACCGGCGAGCGGCTCCCCATGCTCGTGGCCCTCGGCACCTGCCTCTTGGCCGCGCGTGCGGCCGAAATCGCGATTCTCGACGGGGTGCATCTCGATCTGAACGATGCCGAGGGCTTCCGCGCCGCCTGCCGGCAGGGCCGCGAGCTCGGCTTCGACGGCAAGACGCTGATCCATCCGAGCCAGATCGGCCCCGCCAACGCGGCCTTCGGGCCCGACGCCGCGGCGGTCGAGCAGGCCCGCCGGATCGTCGCGGCCTACGCCGAGGCGCGGGCGCGCGGTGCCGGCGTGGCGGTGCTCGACGGCCGACTCGTCGAGCTGCTGCACGTGCGCGAAGCCGAGCGCCTGTTGGCCCTCGCCGCGGCGATCGAGCAACGCGGTGGCTGAACAGCCGAAGGCCGGGGCCGCGGGAGGTGGCAGGATCGCGGGCCGGAGGTGGATCGGCGCGCCGCCGCTCAATCAGCTGCCCGCGCCGGCTCGGCCGGCGTGGCAGCCTCGAGCGCCACGACCGCGTCCCACAGCGCCTCGACCGTTTCGCGGCCGAGCCCGCGGGTGATCATGACGAGCCGGCACGAGCGGTCGGCCGAGGGCCAGTGGTCGAGTTCGACCGGCTCGTGGACGACGTGCTGCACCGCGTGGATCACGAGCGGCCGGTCCGGCTCCTCGCGGATCGCCAAAATGCCTTTGACGCGCAGGAGATCGGGACCGCGCTGCGCGCCGAGCAGGGTGAGGAAGAGGCTCGCCGCCGCGGCCGAAACGGGCTCGGCGCGGCGGACGCAGAACGTGCGGATGGTGGCCTCGTGCAGCGCCCCGCTCCGCTCGCCATCCTCCCGTGCGGGGTGATCGCGCCCGTGGTCGTGTCGGTGGCCCTCCTCGCCCGGGGCGTGACGATGCGCCGCCTCGCCCAGCCAGCGCTCCACTTCGGGCCGCCGCCCGCCGCTGCTCCAGGGACCGCAATCGAGGATCGCCGCGGGGTCGACGTCGCCGTGCACCGCCCGGACGATCGGTGCCAGCGGGTTGAGCGCCGGCAGCCGGGCCTCGAGCGCGGCGAGCGCGGCCGGCTCGGCCAGATCCGCCTTGCTCACCACCAGACGGTCGGCGACCGCCGCCTGGCGGACCGCTTCGGGCGCGCGGTCGAGCGTGGCAGCCCCGTTCACCGCGTCGACCAAGGTCACGACCCCGTCGAGCCGGTAGCGGTCGGCCACCACCGGATCGAGCATCAGCGTCTGGAGAATCGGCGCCGGGTCGGCGAGGCCGGTGGTCTCGATGACCACCCGATCGAGCTCTGCACCACGGGCGCGGCGGCGCCACAGACGGTCGAGGGCGCGCACGAGATCGCCCCGCACCGTACAGCACAGACAGCCGCCGTCGAGCTCGAGGAGGGTCTCTTCCGCCGTCTCGAGCAGCTCGTGGTCGAGCCCGATCTCGCCGAGCTCGTTGACGATCACGGCACTCCGCGCGAGTTCGGGGCGGCGCAACAGACGGCGGAGCAACGTGGTCTTGCCGGCACCCAGATAGCCCGTCAGGACCGTGATCGGCACGAGACCCCCCGGATCACCCCGCATCCTGCCCGCCTCCGAACTCGGACGTCACCCGATCGGCACGTCGCCACTTTGCTATATTATAGCATCGGCCGGCGTCCCTCCAACGGGCCCACGTGCCGACCCGCTCGGCGGCGCCGTGACGATGACGCGGAACGGGTGAAAAAAGGTGAACGGCGATCGTTCGGCCGCGGAGGACGCGATGGACAAGGGCCACCCGGGCAACTTCTTCGAGGATCTCGAGGTCGGTCGCGTGCTGCCGCACGCCGGGCCGCGCACGGTGACGGCCGCCGACGCCGCGCTTTATCTGGCGCTCACGGGCTCGCGCTTCGCCTTGCACGCGGCCGAGCCGCTGGCGCGTGCCTGGGGCCTGCCCGCGAGCCCGCTCGACGACCTTCTGGTCTTCCATCTGGTCTTCGGCCAATCGGTACCCGACCTTTCGGTCAACGCGGTCGCCAATCTCGGCTACGCCGACGGGCGCTTCCTGTCTCCGGTCTACCCGGGCGACACGCTCTGCGCCCGATCGACCGTCATCGGCCGCAAGGAGACCTCCTCGGGTCGCACCGGGATCGTCTGGGTGCACACCGAGGGCTTCAAGGCCGACGGCACCCCCGTGCTCGCTTACGTCCGGTGGGTGCTCGTCAACAAGCGCGACCCGGCCTCACCGGCCCCCGCGCCGGTCGTGCCGGATCTGCCCGCGTTCGTCACGCCCGATCGGCTCGTCGTGCCGGCCGGCCTGGCGCCGCGGGCGGTCGATCCGGCCGAGACCGGGTCACCTTGGTTCTTCGAGGATTACGCGGACGGTGAGCGGATCGACCATGTCGACGGCATGGCGGTGATGGAGAGCGAGCACCGCCTGGCCACGCGGCTCTACCGCAACACCGCGCGCGTGCACTTCAACGACCATGTCGAACGGCGCGGCCGCCTCGGCTCGGTGATCGTCTATGGTGGGGTCGTGATGTCGATCGCCCGTGCCCTCTCCTTCAACGGGCTCGGCAATGCCTGCTCGATCCTGGCGATCAACGCCGGCACCCATGCCAATCCCTGCCGACCCGGCGACACCGTCTACGCCTGGTCGGAGGTGCTCGATCGCGCCGAGCTGCCGGGTCGCACGGATGTGGGCGCGCTGCGGCTCCGCCTCGTCGCCTTGAAGGACCATCCTGCACAGAGCTTCCCGCTGAAAGACGAAGCCGGCCGCTACCGGCCCGAGGTCCTGCTGGATCTCGACTATTGGGCCCTCGTGCCGCGCCGCGCCACCGTGGCTCCGCACGTCGGCCGTTGACGGAACGTCAAGCTTTCCCTGCCAAGCTAACGCAGCAGTAGGGCGCGTCGCGGCGCGCGAAGGAGGGAGTCCCCGATGGGCGAGCTGGCGCCGGTGGCCGGCATCGCGTCGACGGCCATGGTCGGCCGCGGCTCGACCGCCGACCGATCGGCGGCCGACCGCGCGCCGCCCGGAGACGGCCGGCCTCCGCCGCGACCCCCGCCCGCTGCCGCCACACCGTCGACCAGAAGCCCCGGGCCGGCCGTCGAGCTCGCCCGGCAGGGCCTCGTTCTCGAGGCGCTGGTCCGGGAGCGAGCCGGGCCGCCCCTGCGAAGCGAGGCGAACGGACTCGCCGGCACCGTTCGCGTCGTCCCGCTCGCCCCGGGCGAGCTCGCGCCGCCGGACGATCCGGTAGCGCGGCCCGGCCCCTGGCGCGAGGGCGCCCGGATCGTCACCGTCCAGGGCCCGGTCGAGCCGGACGGCCTGCTCGCCGAAGGCGATGGAATCATCCTCCTCCTGCGCGGTGCCCGCCTCCACCTGCCTCCCGGCGCCCGGCTGCGGATCGCTTGGGAAGGTCCGCCTCGCCCGCTCGACCGTCCACCAGCTGGCCTCGGCTCGGCGCCTCCGGCTCCGGCGACATCTCCGGCCTCGGCGCCGGGGCCGACCGCGCTTTCCGTGAGCCCCCCGGTCTTCTCGCGCTCGGCGCCGCTGCCGGGCACCGCGCCGGCTCTCGCGGCGAACGGACCGGCCCCGCTCCCGCGGCGGTCGACGCCCCCGCCGCCGGGCTCGCCCGGCTCGCTGTTCGAAGCCGAGCCGGGAACCGGCGGGGCCCCGGCCGCTGCGGGGGGCACCTCGATCGACGGTGCTTCCGAGCCTCGAGGACGTCCCGAACCTGTGGCGGTCCCGAAACGCCCGCCCGGGTGGAGTTGGGGAGCGAAGCCGGCCGAGGCGAGCGCCGATCCCGCGGCCGCCGCCACTTCACCAGCCGGCACCGCCGCCCGCGCCGAGAACGCGGAACGCGATGCGGAGTCGGCCGCCCGTGGCCTCGTTCCCGATCCCGAGGGAACGTCGACCCCGATGCCCCGTACGCTCTCGGCCCCGGTCGACCTTCCGTCACTCGGCGAAGCGGCCCGGTGCCTCGCCGGGCTGCTCGGTCTCACGGTCGAGGGGGAGCCCCGGGAAGAGCGGCGCGAACGAGCACGGCGCGCGGGGCCGGAGCGGGATCGCGAGGAAGGTCGCAGTCGGCTCGTCGTCCTCTTGCCGGAGATCGGTCGGGTGGAGCTCGTCCTCGCTTGGTCGGCGCAACGGGTCGAGCTCGCCATCCACGGCCTTCCGCCCTTGCGCGGGTCGGAACGTGCAGCCTTGCTCCGAGCCTTCCAAGGCGCGCTCGCCGCAGCGGGTGCGGTCGGCCGAGCGGTGCTGACGACAACGGGCGGTCCGACGGCCGCCGAGCCGATGACGAGCGGCGAACCGACGCCCGTTCTGGAACACGACTCGCGAAGCACGAGCAGTTGACGGCGGTCGGCTTCGGCGCTCGACCGGACCGCAGACCGGCCGTACGAAGGCCGAGCCGCCGCATGGACAATCTCGGCGCCCTGTTGCTATGTGGCCCGGCCGGCATGGTGCGATGCAACATGTCGCCCCTCGGAGGAGATCGGCGTGCCCGAAGTCGACCGCCCGCTGTCACCCCATTTGCAGATCTACCGCTGGCATCTCACGATGGCGCTGTCGATCTTGCACCGCGCCACCGGCTTGGCGCTGGCGGCGGGCCTGCTTCTCCTGACCTGGTGGCTCACGGCGCTCGCCCGCGGACCCGAGGCGTTCGCCACGGTCCGGGCGGCGATCGACAACCCGTTGGGCGGGCTCGTCCTGTTCGGGTTCACGCTGGCCCTCCTCTACCACCTGGCCAACGGGGTGCGGCATCTGTTGTGGGATCTCGGCTACGGCCTCGGTAAGGAGGAGGCCTTCCGCTCGGGGCTCGTCGTACTCGGTTTCGCCGGGCTCGGGACCCTTCTCCTCTGGCTCGTGATCCTGGCCTTTTGAGGAGCGGCGCGATGATCGCGACGGGCCGCAGCGACATCTCCCGGATCAAGGCCCGCGGCTCGGCCAAGAGCGGGGCCGAGCACTGGTGGCGCCAGCGGGTGACGGCGATCGCCAACCTGCTGCTCGTCATCTGGTTCCTGGTCTCGGCCGTATCACTGTCGGGTGCGGGCTACGAGGAGGCCCGCGCCTGGCTCGGCGGGCAGTTCAACGCCACGATGATGGTGCTGCTGGTGATCTCGCTGTTCTGGCACGCCCGTCTCGGCGTTCAGGTCGTCCTCGAGGACTATGTGCACGGCCGCGGGCTCCGCCTCGCCGCGCAGATCGGCCTCGACTTCCTGACGATCGCCCTCGTCGTCTCCTGCTTGTTGGCGATCCTCGAGGTTTCGCTCGGGAGCTGATGCGAATGTCGCGCGCCTATCCGATCGTCGACCACGCCTTCGACTGCGTCGTCGTCGGCGCCGGTGGCTCAGGCCTTCGAGCCGCCGTCGGTATGGTCGAAGCGGGCCTCGAGGTTGCCTGCATCTCGAAGGTGTACCCCACTCGGTCGCACACGGTAGCCGCCCAGGGCGGGATCAACGCCGCGCTCGGCAACATGATCCCGGACGATTGGCGCTACCACATGTACGACACGGTCAAGGGTTCCGACTGGCTCGGCGACCAGGACGCGATCGAGTACATGACCAAGAACGCGCCGGCCGCCGTGTACGAGCTCGAGCATTACGGTGTGCCCTTCTCCCGCACTCCCGACGGCAGGATTTACCAGCGTGCCTTCGGCGGCCAGTCGGTCGAGTACGGCAAGGCGCAGGCCTATCGCACCTGTGCGGCCGCCGACCGCACCGGCCACGTCATCCTGCACACCCTGTTCCAGCAGGCGCTCAAGAACAAGGTGCGCTTCTTCAACGAATATTTCGCCCTCGACCTGTTGATGGACGAGGAGGGGGCGTGCGCCGGCGTCATCGCGATGAACATCGCCGACGGCTCGATCCACCGCTTCGCGGCGCACTTGACCTGCCTCGCGACCGGCGGCTACGGCCGCGTCTACTTCTCCTGCACGAGCGCCCACACCTGCACCGGCGACGGCAACGCCATGGTGCTGCGTGCCGGCTTACCCTTGCAGGACATGGAGTTCGTCCAGTTCCATCCCTCGGGGATCTACGGTGCCGGTTGCCTGATCACCGAGGGCGCCCGCGGCGAGGGCGGCTACCTGACCAACAGCTTGGGCGAGCGCTTCATGGAGCGCTACGCCCCGACCGCCAAGGACCTCGCTTCGCGCGACGTCGTGGCGCGCGCGATGACCATCGAGATCAACGAGGGGCGAGGCTGCGGGCCCAACAAGGACTATATCGAGCTGCACCTCGAGCATCTCGACCCCAAGGTGCTCAAGGAGCGCCTGCCGGGGATCTCCGAGACCGCCAAGATTTTCGCCGGCGTCGACGTGACCCGGCAGCCGATACCGGTCGTCCCGACCTGCCATTACAACATGGGCGGCATCCCGACCAACTGGCGGGCCGAAGTCGTGGCGCCCAAAAACGGCGATCCGGACGCCGTGGTCCCCGGCCTCCTGGCGGTCGGTGAGGCGGCCTGCGCGTCGGTCCACGGTGCCAACCGACTGGGCGGCAACTCGCTGATCGACCTCGTGGTGTTCGGTCGCGCCGCCGCCCACCGGGCGGCCGAGCTCGTCCGCCCGCACTCGCCCGCTCGGCCGCTACCCAAGGGGGCCGGGGAAGCGACCCTCGACCGGCTCGATCGGATCCGTCACGCCCGGGGCGACCTCCGCACCGGCCAGATCCGGCTCGAGATGCAGCGAACGATGCAGCGGCATGCGGCCGTGTTCCGTGACGGGCCGACCCTGGAGGCGGGTTGCGGCAAGCTCGCCGAGGTCGCCTCCCGGCTCGAGCGGCTCAGGATCGACGATCGCTCGCTCGTCTGGAACAGCGACCTCGTGGAAGCGCTCGAGCTGCACAATCTCGTGCCGCAGGCGCTCGCCACCATGCACGCCGCGCTTTTCCGCACCGAGAGCCGGGGTGCCCACGCACGCGAAGACTATCCGGAGCGAGACGACGCCAACTGGCTCAAGCACACGCTCGTCTGGGTCGATCCACAGGGCAGGGTCACGCTCGACACGCGCCCGGTCCACCTTACCCCGCTCTCCAACGAGGTCGAGCCGGTGCCACCGACCAAGCGGGTCTATTGAGGCATCAGCTCCGAAGAGGTCGCCGATGGTTCAGCTCGCCCTCCCGAAGAACAGCCGCGTCCAGCCGGGCAAGCGTCACCCGGCGCCGGCCGATGCCGCCCGGCCGAAGGAATTCGCGATCTACCGTTGGAGCGGCGAGCCCGGCGAGCAGCCGCGGCTCGACACCTTCACCGTCGACTTGGCCGACTGCGGGCCGATGGTTCTCGACGCGCTCATCAAGATCAAGGCCGAAATCGACAGCACGCTGACCTTCCGCCGGTCCTGCCGCGAAGGGATCTGCGGCAGTTGCGCCATGAACATCGATGGCCACAACACCCTCGCTTGTACCAAGGCGATCGAAGACGTCGAGGGTCCAGTCAAGATCTACCCGCTGCCGCACATGCAGGTCGTCAAGGACCTCGTGGTCGACTTTTCCACCTTCTGGGCTCAGTACGAGTCGATCCAGCCCTGGCTCAAGACTTACACGCCGGCCCCGCAAAAGGAGCGCCGGCAGAGCCCGGCCGAACGCGAGCGGCTCGACGGGCTCTACGAATGCATCCTGTGCGCCTGCTGCTCGACGAGCTGTCCTTCCTACTGGTGGAACGGCGATCGCTACCTGGGCCCGGCGGTATTGCTGCAAGCTTATCGCTGGCTCGCCGACTCGCGCGACGAGGCGACCGCCGAACGCCTGGAGGAGCTCGAGGACCCGTTCAAGCTCTACCGCTGCCACACCATCATGAACTGCACGAACACCTGTCCGAAAGGACTGAATCCCGCCAAGGCGATCGCCGAGATCAAGAAACTGATAGTTGAGAAACATCTCTGAATTTCTCGGTTTTCGGCTCTTGCCCGTCGGGTTCCGGGCGGATAACATCTTGTTCATAAAGAGGCGTAAGCCCGCACACGCAGGTCCGATCTGACAAGGAGGCCACGAGCCTCCTTCTTTTTTTACCTTGGGGAAGGTCGTCGATCGCCCGCGCGCCGCGAGACCCGGGCAACCGAAGCGCCGATCCGCTCAGGCGATCGCGCCGACGAGCCGGCCGCTCGAAGGCGCCACTTCGGCGCGCGCCTCGGCGAGGCCGGTCCGCAGCGTGCTGCGCAACTCTGCACCCAACCGCTTGCGGCTCGTCACCGACCAGGACAGTCGCGGCGCGCCGATCCGCACCGCCACCTCGACCCCGTCGAGTTGCAACACCCGCCAAAGATGCGGCAGGAGCGTGGCATCGCCCCACCAAGCGTAAAACGCGGCGTTGGACGCGTCGATCGGCGCCCCGCAAGCGAGCCGCCGCCACGCGAGCACGACCGGTTGCACGGCGATCGGCCGCTCCAGGATCCCCGGCTCGGCCACCGACAAAAGCGAGGTCTTGAGCGGCCGAACGTCGAGCCCGTCCGAACTCGTCCCCTCGGCGAACAAGACGAACGACTCGCCCGCCGCCATCCGTAGGGCGAGCGCGTCCCGCTGCAGCTTCGCTTGGCGCCAGTGGCGCCGCACGAACATCGTTCCCGTGAGCTTGGCCAAGAAGCCGAGGAGCGGCCAGGTCGCCACCTCGGATTTGGCGACGAAGGTCGCATCGACCAGCGCGCCCAGAACCGGGATGTCGAGATAGGAAACGTGGTTCGGCACGAACAGCGTCGGGCAGGCGCGGAAGGGTACACCCTCGACCACGAGACGGATACCGAGCAGACTGCAGACGCCGCGACACCAAGCTCGGCGCAGCGGCCGCAGCGCCAGGGAACCCAACGGTCGCGTGACGAGCCAGGCGAGCAGGACCCCGCCGGTCAGGAGCGCGAAGCCGACGAGCCGCCCCGCCGCCCGGAGCCGAGCCGACCTCACGCGTTCGTGTCGACCGGTGCCTCGCCGGCCGACGTGTAGTGGCGCCGGTAGCGGGCGTCGATCCGCTCGCGCGGCAGGACGATGCAGACATCGATCGTGTCGAACGCCGCATCCAGGACCGCACCCTCGCCGATCACCGCGCCGAGCCGCAAATAACCCTTGAGCAATGGCGGCAAGGCCCGGAACGCCGCCTGCGGCTCCCAGCCCTCGACCGCGAAAGGCTCGTGCGCGACCCGCCGCGCCGCCAACGCCACCGGCCGAAGGGGCAGGGGCGCCAAATGACGCTCGTGGAGGTAGCGGATCTGGGGCGCGACCGCCGCCACGTCGCTCCCGGGCAGGCTCGCGCAGCCGAACAAAAGCGAGCAATCGTGCGCCTCGAGGTAGAGGGCGATCGCCCTCCACAGCAGCTGCACGACCGTCCCGTTCCGGAAAGCCGGGTCGACGCAGGAGCGGCCGAGTTCCAAGAGCTCGCCACGCCGCCTACCTTCGACGGGCAGGGCGAGGAGCGGCCCGAGGTCGAACTCGCTTTGCGAGTAGAAGCCGCCCCCTGCGAGCGCGACCCGCTCGCGCAAGAGGCGGTAGCAGCCGACCACCACCGGCCGCCGGGCGGTCGAGCGGGACAGGTCCAGCACCACGAGATGGTCGGCCAGCGCGTCGAACCGGTCGACGTCACGCCGCGCCCGGCGAGTCGCCGGATCGGCGTGCGCTCCCTGCTCCTCGTAGAAGACCCGGTAACGAAGCTCCTGGGCGGCCAGGAGTTCGGCCCGGTCCTCGACGAGCCGCGCCTCGAGCGAGCCCAGGCGAGTGGCGAGCGGCATGCGACCTCCCGTCGCCGGCCCGGCCCCATCCGGGCCCGTTGCGACCCGCGAGTCCTCTAGGACCGTCCCTCGACGACCGCGCGATCGCTCGGTGACGAAACGGCGACCGAACTCGGGCCCGCAGGTAGGCGCCACGGCCCTTTCGAACGCGCCCCCGACGCGCCATATGCCGGCCATGTCGGTCGAAGCCTTCTTGCTCGACCTACTCGCGGCCTTCGCGGGCGCGCTCACCGCGCCACCGCTCGCCGGTCTCGTGCTCGTGGCCGCGCTCGTGATCCGACAGTCAGGGCTCGCGCGCGCCACGGCTCTCGCCCTCGCTCTGGTCCACGGCGGCATCGAATGGCTGCTCGAGCTCCGCCCCTCGGCTCTCCTGCCGCACCTTCTGGGCTCGGCCGCCGCCGGTTGGCTGATGGTCGAGCTCGTCCTCCAGATCCTGTTGCCGCTCCTGCGCCTCGCCCGGCGGGTCGCCACTGCGCTCACGAGCTTGCTCGCGCGACTCGTCTGACGGGCCCTCGGCCGATCCGGAGCTCGCCCGGCGGCGACGCGCGTCCCGGACACGCTGTCGGGCCCGCTCCCGCTCGACGGGGTTGGTCGAGCACCGTACGCTCGGATGGGCGAGACGTCGGGGAGGCGGCGATGAACCCGGTGTTGGCGGCGCTCGGTCGGCGGCTGCGCCTCGGTCTCGTGGGCGGCAGCCGCGGGTTCATCGGCCCCGTCCACCGCGCTGCGGCGCGGCTCGACGACCTCTTCGAACCCCTCGCGGGTGTGCTCTCCTCCGATCCCGAGACCGGGAAGCGGGTCGGTACCGGCCTCGGCCTCGCCCCCGACCGCTGCTACCCCGACGTGCCGGCGATGGTCGCGGCCGAGCGGGCGCGTCGCGACGGGATCGAGGTCGTGGCCATCATGACCCCGAACGCCGACCACGCACCGCAAGCGAGCGCCTGCCTCGAAGCCGGGCTCGACGTGATCTGCGACAAGCCGCTCGCCGCCTCGCTCGAGGAGGGCCGCGCCCTCGCCGCCACCGTGCGGCGGACCGGCCGGCTCTTCGTGCTGACCCACAATTACAGCGCCTACCCCATGGTCCACCAGGCCCGCGCCATGGTCCGCGCGGGCGCGATCGGCGCGGTCCGGCAGATCCACCTCACCTACGTCCAGGGACACAACGCCACGCTCGTCGAGGCGACGCCCGAGGGCCGGACCTGGCGCTTCGACCCCACCCGCTGCGGTCCCTCGCTCGTGCTCGGCGACATCGGCACGCACGCCCACCATCTGGGCGCCTTCGTGAGCGGCCTCACGCTCGAATCGGTGGTAGCCGACGTTCGGGCCACCGTGCCGGGCCGCACGGTCGACGATACCGCGTGCCTGCTCTGCCGCTGGTCGGGCGGAGCGGTCGGCACGCTCTGGGTCACCGAAGCCGCAGCCGGTGCCGAACACGGGCTCGCCTTTCGGATCTTCGGCAGCGGAGGCGGGCTCGAATGGCACCAGGAGCGGCCCAACGAGCTCCGCCATCGACGGCTCGGTGGGTTCGAGGAGGTGCTGACCCGCCGCCGCGAGGGGCTGGCGCCGGAGGCCGCCCGGCTCGTGCGCACCGAGCTCGGCCACCCCGAAGGCTATCTCGAGGCCTTCGCCAACCTCTATCGCGACGCGGCCCAGGCGATCCTCGCCCGCCGCGGGCTCGCCCCGCCACTACCCGAGGGCACGCTGCCGACGGTCGAGGACGGGGTCGCGGGCCTCGCGATGATCGAGGCGGCGCTACGTTCCGCCGCGACCGGCTCCTGGATCGACTGCCGTGTTGCGCCATGAGCCCGGAACATCGTTTCGGCGGTTGACCGCGGGCTCCGACTTTGTTCTGCTTCCGCTCGGCGACGGAGCAGGGGAGCGAACGGCTTGGGCCCGGAGCTCGCGAGGGTTCGTGATCTGACGATAAGGCGGGCGCGGCCGAGCGACGCCGCGGCGCTCGCCCGTGTCCAGGTCGACAGCTGGCGGGAGACCTATCGCGGGATGCTCCCGGAAAGCCATCTCGCAGCTCTTTCCTATGCCGGCCACGAACGGCTCTGGCGGCGCACCCTCGCCGGCCCGAATGCGACCTTCCTCGCGGTGATCGGCGGCCAAATCGTGGGCCTCGCGAGCGGTGGTCGCTGCCGCTCCCACCAAGCCTTCTCGGGTGAGCTGCACCTCCTTTACGTTCTGCGGTCGGCCCAAGGCCGCGGCGCCGGCCGCGCCCTGTTCGATGCGGTCCACTACGCCCTCGCGGTCGCCGGCCTGCCCGACCTCGTGGTCTGGGTGCTCGCGGCCAACCGTCCGGCGCGCGCCTTTTACGAGCATCTCGGGCTGGAGCCCGTTGGCGAAGGGAGCTCGCTCCTGGGCGGCGTGCGCCTCAAGGAGGTCGCCTACGGCTGGCGCGGGTGATCCCGCCGGCTCGGACGAGCGCTCGTCGGCCGCTCAGACGGCCCTGACCTTGACGTAGGAGCCCGGCGCATCCTCGATCGGCGGGAGGGCGCCGTCGCCCGGCCGGCGCGCCGGCACCTTCGGGCCGGAGCGCGCGGCGTTCCAGGCCGCCCAGTCGTTCCACCAGGACCCCTTGTGGTGCGTCGCCCCGGCCAGCCAGGCGTCCGGATCCGGCGGGAGTTCCTCGTTGGTCCAATAGCCGTATTTCCCGGAAGCCGGCGGGTTGACGATCCCGGCGATGTGGCCCGAACCGGCGAGCACGAACCGCTTTTCACCGCGATAGAGCTGGGTGGCCACGTAGGTGCTTTTCCAAGGCGCGATGTGGTCCTCGCGCGTCGCCACGATGTAGGCCGGCGTGTCGATCGTTCGCAAATCGATCGGTACTCCGGCCAGGCACACGCCGCCCGGCTGCACCAGCTTGTTCTCGTGATAGAACTTGCGCAAATAAAAGCTGTGCATCGCCGCCGGCATGCGGGTGCTGTCCGAGTTCCAATAGAGCAGGTCGAACGGGAAGGGCTCCTTGCCCATGAGGTAATTGTTGACCACGAACGACCAGATCAGATCGTTGGCCCGGAGCAGGTTGAAGGTGGTCGCCATTTCGGCACCGTCGAGGTAGCCGCGGCGGGCCATGACTTCCTCGAGAGCGGCGAGCTGCTCCTCGTCGATGAACACGCCGAGCTCGCCCGGCTCCTTGAAGTCGACGAGTGTCGTGAAGAAGGTCACGGCGGCGACCCGTCGGTCCTTCTTCGCCTTCATCCAGGCGAGCGTGCTCGCCATCAGCGTGCCGCCCAGACAATACCCGATCGCGGTGACGTCCTTCTCGCCGGTCGCCAGGCGGATCGCATCCATCGCCGCGATCGGCCCTTCGAGCAGGTAGTTGTCGAAGCTCTTGTGGGCCAGCCGCTCGTCCGGGTTGACCCAGGATATCACGAAGGTCGTAAAGCCCTGATCGACGCAGAACTTGATGAAGCTGTTCTGCGGCTGGAGGTCGAGGATGTAGAACTTGTTGATCCAGGGGGGAACGATGAGGAGCGGCTTTTTGTACACCTCGGCGGTCGCCGGGTCGTACTGGATCAACTGCATCAGCTCGTTCTGGTAGACGACCTTGCCCGGGGTGGTGGCGATGTTGCGCCCCACCTCGAAGGCTTCGTAGTCGGTCATCTTGATGGCGAGTCGGCCGCGCCCACGCTCCAGGTCCTCGAGCATGTTCTTGAGGCCGCGCAGCAGGTTTTCGCCGCGCGTCTCGAGCGTCGCCTTGAGGACCTCCGGGTTGGTCATCACGAAGTTGGTCGGCGCGAGTGCGTCCACGAACTGGCGCGTGTAGAACTCGACCTTCTGGCGAGTCTTCGGGTCGAGGCCCTGGGTCTCGCTCACCGTCTGGGTGAGGAAGCGCGAAGCCAACAGGTAGGACTGCTTGATGAAATCGAACAGGACGTTGTCGCTCCAGGCCGGATCCTTGAATCGGCGATCGCCGCGCTCCGGCACGATCACCGGTTCGACCTCCTGGCCCATCAGTCGCTGGGTGGTGCTCTGCCAGAGGCGCAGATAGTCCTGCCAGAGCTCGAACTGCGCCTGGGCGAGCTCGAAGGGGCTGCTCATCAGCTGGCGGGTGAGCTCGAGGAAGGCCGAGCCGATGGCGTTCGGGTTGACCGCCGCGTTCTGCGGCTCCAACAGGTTCTGCCGGGAGAGGAACTCCTCGACGAGCGCACGGCTCTTGGTGGCGATCTCGCTCATGATCGCCACCATCTCCTCCGAGCGCGGCGTGCTCTCGGCCGCCGATTGCTTCGCCATCCGTCGATCCCCTATGATCCCACACGAGCCGGCTCGGCCCACCCCGGGCCCGCGCGCCCTTGAGCTTCGGGCGACCCGCCGATGCGACTGGTAGACCATGGCTCGGCCGTCGCCAATGGCGACGCGGTCGCGGGCCGCATCCCCGGACCCCCACCGACCCGCCGGATCTCCCGATGCGTGGCGCTGGCGGCCCTGCTTTCCCTGCTCGGCTGCACGGCGCCGCCCGGCACGCCCTCGCTCCACGAAGTCCCGGAGCGACCGCGCCTCGCCCCGGCGCGCGAGCGAGCGGCACTCGCCGAGGAGGTGCGGAGCGAGGGGGTCGCTGCCTGGAACGAGGCGCAGGCCTTGCGCACGCGCACCGGCAAGAGTGCCCTGCCCCCTCCGGCCTGGCTCTTCGAGCCGATCCGGCCATCACCGACGCCGGGTCCGGCACCGTCGCGGCCGCCCAACCCGGAGGCGGCGATCGTCGCCGAGCGTGTCCGCAGCGAGAGCGACGACGGCAGTCTCAACAGCTTCCTGCGCCAGCTCGTGCGCGGCCAACCGGGAGCCGAAGCGGTCGAGCTCGCCGCCGACGAGCCGGCCGAGCAGCCCGTCGCCCCGGTCGGTCGGCGCCCTCCACCGCCCGACGCGCCGGCCCTCGATCGGTTCCTCGATCAGCTCGGCGGCAAGCTCGCGGTGGGGCGAGCACCGCGCGCGGAGCGTTCCGCGGCCCCCGAGACGAGCGCACAACCGCTCGGCGCGTCGAGCGCGCCCGACCCCGCCGCGACCCGGGTCCTCGCCGATCCGCCGGCCGGCGACCCGACACCAAGCCATACCGCGCCTCCCGGTTCGCCGGCGCTTCGGGCGCCGGCCCCTCCCGCGAGGCCGAAGCCGTCGCCGCCCGGCACGCCGGCGAGCGCGCGGACCCCCGCGGCGGTCCTGCCGCCGCCCTCGCCGGGCGGAACCTTGCCGATCGCCGCGCGCGCCGAACTCGAGCGCGTCGTCGCGACGGCACACGGGCAGGGCGCCGGGCTCGAGGTCGTGGGCCGGGGCGCCGACCCGGCGCTGGCCCTCGAGCGGGCCCGGGTGGTGGCGCGACTCCTGGCCGAGATCGGCCTGCCCGCCGGTGGGCTCGCCCTGCGGGCGGCCGGTCCCGGCGAGGCGGTCGAACTCTATCTCGTGCCGCCGCGGCTGCCTCGCGGCGGCTGAGCCGAGGTCCGAGGGCGAGATCGCCTGGCGATTCGCCGCCGCTGCTCCGCTGTCGCGATGTGTTCGCCCGCGTCCTCAATCCTGGACGCAGAGCTGCTCCTGCACGCCCAGACCCTCGATGCCGAGCCGCATCCGATCGCCCGGCTTGAGGAACACCGGCTCGGGCTTGATGCCGAGCCCGACCCCCGGCGGCGTGCCGGTCGAGATGATGTCGCCCGGGTGGAGCGTGAAGAATTCCGAGAGATAGTGAACAAGGAAGCGGACCCCGTACACCATGGTTCGGGTGCTGCCGTTCTGGTAGCGGTGGCCGTTCACCTCGAGCCACATCGCCAGGTTCTGGGGATCCGGGATTTCGTCTTTGGTCACGAGCCAGGGGCCGATCGGCCCGAACGTATCCGAGGACTTCCCTTTGGTCCAAGTACCCGAACGATTGGCCTGCCAGTCCCGCTCGGAGACATCGTTGACCAAGCAGTAGCCGGCCACATGATCCATCGCCTCGGACTCGGGGATGTAGCGGCCGGCCTTGCCGATCACCACGCCGAGCTCGACCTCCCAGTCCGTCTTCTTGGAGCCGCGCGGGATCCGAACGTCGTCGTAAGGCCCGGAAATCGCGCTCGTCGCCTTCAAGAACAGCACCGGCTCGGGCGGCACCTTCGCACCGGTCTCGGCCGCGTGGTCGGAATAGTTGAGGCCGATGCACATGAACTTGCCGACGCCGGCCACGCAGGGGCCGATCCGTGGCGTACCGCGCACGAGCGGCAGCGTGCTCGGGTCGAAGGCCGCGATCTTGGCGAGCCCCTCGGGTGAGACCGCTTTGCCGTCGATGTCGCGGACCACCCCCGAGAGGTCGCGGATCCGTCCCTCGCCGTCCAGGATGCCCGGCCGCTCTTCGCCCGGCGGCCCCCAGCGCAAGAGCTTCATCGGTGCGACCCTCCCCTCGCGGTCCGGGCTCCAAGGAGCACGGGCCGGCCGACCGGACAAGCCCGCCGCGCGGCGGACGGCGATGCGTCAGGGCTCGGTGATCCGGCACACCATCCGATGCCGATAGACCTCGCCCGGGCGCAGGATCGCGCTCGGGAAATGCGGATGGTTGGGGGCGTCGGGTAGTGCCTCGGTCTCGAGGCAGAGACCGCTGCGCGGTCCGTAGCGGACCCCACCGCGGCCGGGCACGTCGAGCCCTACCGCGCTGTAGACCTGCACGCCCGGCTGATCGGCGTGAAGCTCCAGGATCCGGCCACTCGCCGGGTCCTCGAGCCGGGCCACCGGCCGCAGGCCCCGCCCCTCGACCAGGAAACAGTGGTCGAGCCGCGGCGGGCCCCGATCGTCGAGCCGGCGCGGCGTGCGGTAATCGAGCGCGCTCCCGGCGACCTCGAGGATCCGGCCGGTCGGAATCAACTCCGCGTCGGTCTCCAGCACCCGGTCGGTGAAGAGCTGCAGCCGGTGACCGTCGATCGTGCCGGCACCAGCGAGGTTCCAATAGCTGTGGTTGACGAGGTTGACGGGTGTCGGGGCATCGCAGATCGCCTCCATCTCGATCGTGAGCACGTCGTCCGCAGCCAGGGCGTAGCGGCAGCTCGCTTCGACCTGCCCGGGATAGCCGTTGTCTCCGTCCGGTGAGACGAGCCGCAGAACGACCGCATCGGCTTCGACTTCGAGCGACCAGGGGCGGAGGCCGAAGCCGCGCGGACCGCCGTGCAGATGGTGGCGGCCGTCCTGATTGCGCGGCAGCTCGAAGACCCGGCCGTCGAGGGTGAACCGGCCGTGGGCGATGCGGTTGGCGAAGCGGCCGACCGTGGCGCCCAGATGACCCGGCCGTTCGGCGTACTCCTCGACCCGGTCGAAGCCCAGGACGAGGTCGATCGGCCGGCCCTGGCGGTCCCTCCGGCGGAGCCACTGGAGGGTCGCCCCGAAGCTCAGCACCGCGGCCTCGAGGCCGTTCTCCTTGCGCAGGATCGCCCGCTGCACGGGCACACCTTCGACGAACCCCGCGCGCTCGATGGTGGCCGGCACGTCCGCCTCCCGCTCGATCGGCGTTCCCGTTGTGCCAGCCTCCCGCTCGCCGCGCCATCCGTGGAAGACGCATGCGCGTCGCGCCCAGGGCGCTGCTGCTCGCCCTCGCGCTGCCGGCTCGGGCGCCAGGGTCCCTCGCGGCGCCCGACACGGTCCTGCTCCGAGGGACGCTCGAGTCCGCGCAGGCCGGGAGGGTTTCGCCGCCGATCGAGCGGAACCGGATCGCCTCGGTCGTGACCGACGAGACCATCGCCCCCGAGCAAGTGCCGTCGGTCACCACGGAGCGTCACCTGGAGCCGGGCTTCGTGCTGCGCTGCGTCGATCCCGCCGCGGCGCGGTCGATGCTCCACGGCTCCGCGCCGAGGGACCACCGCTGCTCGACGGGATCGGGCGTTGCCCTTCTCGAGCCCGGAACGGAATCTGTTGCGCGGACGCGTCTGCTCCGCCCCGACCTCTTCTGCTATGCGGCAGCCGAGGCCATATAGAGGCCAGCGGCCCGGATCGGCTCGGCTCGGCGCGGAGGCCGAGAGGTGCGACGGCGCGCCGCCCGCGGGGGGAGGGGCGTCGAAAGACGACATGGTCGAGGTTAGAACGACCCGACGCGCGATCGGGGCCCTGCTCGCGCTCGTCGTGGCCGGCGGCAAGTACCGGCCTCTGTTCGCCCAGGCCGGAGCTCCGGGCGGGCCCGTGCAACCTTTCTCGTTCGAGCGGCTGATCGAGCGGACCCGCGAGCTGGCCTCGCGGCCGTTCGCGCCGCCGCGCGAGGTGGCGGACTGGCAGGCCGGGCTCTCGGCCGAAGCATGGCGCAAACTGCGGCTCAAGCCCGACCAGCTGATCTGGGGCGATTCGCCGGCCTACCGGGTCCAACCTTACCTGGCCGGTTGGATCCATCGGCGGCCGGTCCTGCTCCACCTCGTCGAGGACGGCCAGGCTCGCCCGTGGCAAGCGAAACCAGAGCTTTTCGAGCTCGGCGAGCTCGCCGGTCGTCAAGGGCTCGGCGAGGACCTCGGCACGGCCGGCTTTTCGATCCTGTTCCCGTTGAACGCCGCCGATCTGTTCGAGCCGCTCTTGACCTTTCTGGGTGCGAGCTACTTCCGCGCCGTGGGCCGCGGCACGAGCCCCGGCGCCGGAGCGCGCGGGCTCGCGCTCAACACCGGCCTCGGCCGGCCCGAGGAGTTTCCCGCCTTCCGCGAGTTCTACCTCGTCCGCCCGCAACAGCCCTTCGACCCCCTGACCCTCTACGCCCTGCTCGACAGCCCGAGTGTCGCCGGCGCCTACCGGTTCGAGCTCGTGGTCCGCGAGCAGACCCGCATCGACGTCGACGCCAACCTCTTCTTCCGCGCGCCGGTCGAGCAGGTCGGCGTGGCACCGCTGAGCGGCATGTTCCAGTTCGGCACGCACGACCGGGCGGGGGTCGACGACCTCCGTCCGCAGGTCCACGACGTCGAGGGGCTGGCCATGTGGACCGCGGCGGGCGAGCTGTTGTGGCGGCCCGTAGCCAACCCCACGGAGCTGCGCCTGTCGGTCCTGGTCGACGAGAATCCGCGCGGCTTCGGCTTGTTGCAGCGGACCCGCGAGTTCCGCGCCTTCGAGGATCTCGATGCGCGCTTCGAGGCGCGCCCCAATCTCTGGGTCCAGCCGCGCGGCACCTGGGGTAAGGGTTCGGTTCGGCTGATCGAGGTCCCGAGCCAGGACGAGCGGCGGGACAACATCGTCGCCTTCTGGACGCCCGAGGCGCCGGTCGGCTCCGGCCAGGAGCTGCGCTTCGCCTACACGCTCGTCTGGTCGCTCGCCTCGCCGATCGAGCCCTCGGTGGGCCGGACGCGGGCGACGAGGGTCGGTGCGGCGGCCGGCAACGCACGACGCGTCCTGATCGAGTTCGAGCGGCCGCCGGGCGCCCCGCCGGCCGGTGAGCTCAAGGCCCGGGTCGGCGCGGCCAACGCCAAGCTCGGGTCCGTGGGCGTGCGCGACAACCCGTACACGCCCGGCTGGCGAGTGAGCTTCGAGGTCGAGCCGACCGGCGCCGGGCCGGTGGAGCTGCGCTGCGTCCTCCTTTCCGGCGAGAAGTCGGTGAGCGAGACTTGGATCTATCGGCTCGACAAGAGCTGAGCTGGTCGAGGAAGGGTGATGACTCCCTCCGCTTTCGATGGCACGCCGTCCCACGCGGCCCGCATGGCCGAGCGGTGGCGATTGGCCTCCGAACGGGTCGCCGCCTATCTCGTGGCGGCCGGGCTCGACGCCGCGAGTGCCGCCGCGAGCGGGCGCGAACTGGTCGAGCGGCTCGCCCGCGAGCACGAGGTCGACAGTGCCGAGGAAGCCATCCACCTCGGGCTCGAGGCGGCGCGTTCCTTGCTCGGCGCCGAATCGGCGCCGCCCACGGCCAGGCTCGCCCCCGATTCCACCCCGGCCTCGATCCGCCGCCAGTCGCTCGCCCCGGCGCTGCGTTGGCGGCGCGGCCGGTGGCTCCCGCGGCCGGTCCTGATCCCCCGCGAGACCCGCGAGGGGGCGAGCCGCGCCGCGCGTGGCCGGAGGCTCATGCCCGGGATCGACCGGACCGCCCGGCGGCGGCGCGCGACCTTTTTCGTCCTGATCGTGACGACGACCGTCTGGGGCATCTGGATCCTCGCCCAGATCCTGGGGGTGAACGGCCTCTCGGCGCTCGATCTCGCCCATCTCGCGGTCTTCGCCGTGTTGATGCTGTGGCTGGCCCAGTCGTTCTGGACCCTCGCCGCCGGGTTCGCCGTGCTCGCCGCCCGCTGGGCGCGCGGCGGGCCGAGTCCGCCCGGCCTGCCCGATCCGACCGATGCAGCCGGTCGGGTGGCGATCGTCATGCCGATCTACAACGAGGATACCGAGCGGGTCTTCGCGGGCCTCGCGGCGATGTGGCAGGACCTGCGCCGGGCCGCGCCGGAGGACCGGCGCTGCGATCTCTTCGTGCTCTCCGACACCACCGACCCCGACATCTGGCTGGCCGAGATCGAGGCGTGGCGCGAGTTGCGCCAGCGCGTCGGCGACACCGACCGGATCTTCTACCGCCGGCGCGACCGCAACGTCGGCCGCAAGACCGGCAACATCGAGGACTTCCTGACCCGGTTCGGCGCCAACTACGCCTACATGGTGGTGCTCGACGCCGACAGCCTGATGACGGGTGCCACCATCCTCGAGCTGGTCCGACGGATGGACGCCAACCCCGGCGTCGGGCTGATCCAAGCGCCGCCCAAGCTCGTGCGCGGCAAGACCCTGTTCGCCCGGGTGCTGCAGACCGCGGGTGAGCTCTACGGGCCGCTCTCCGCCGCGGGGCTCGCTTATTGGGCGCGCGGCGAGGGCAATTATTGGGGTCACAACGCGATCATCCGGATCCGCCCCTTCATGGAACTGTGCGGCTTGCCGGCGTTGCCCGGCCGGGCCCCGCTGGGCGGGCCGATCCTCTCCCACGACTTCGTCGAGGCGGCGCTGATGCGCCGGGGAGGCTGGCAGGTCTGGATCGCCGACGATCTCGGCGGATCTTACGAGGAGCCGCCGCCGACCATCGAGGACTTCGCCGTCCGCGATCGGCGCTGGTGCCAGGGCAATCTGCAGCACGCCCGGGTGCTGGTCGCCCGTCATCTGCACTGGGTGAGCCGGCTGCACCTGGCGATCGGCATCATGTCCTACCTGACCTCGCCGCTCTGGGCGCTCTTCCTGATCCTGTCCGGCCTGCAGGCCTGGGAGCTCACCCAGCGCGAGCCGATCTACTTCGCCGAGGGCTGGCCGTTCCCCATCCTGCCGGTGTCGGTGACCGACGAGGCGCTCCTCCTGCTCGCCGTCACCTTGGGCCTGTTGTTCGTGCCCAAGCTCTTGGGCCTGCTCCTCGCGCTGGTCGACGGGCCGCGCCGGCGCGAGCTCGGCGGTGGGCCGCGGCTCCTCCTCTCCGCGGCGATCGAGACGCTGTTCTCCGCCCTCCTCGCTCCCGTGATGATGGTGCTGCACACTTGGTTCGTGGTGTCGATCCTCTTGGGCACCTCGATCGAGTGGAAACCGCAACGGCGCAGCGCGGCGCAGAGCGCCTTCGGCCTCGCTCTGCGCGCGTTCCTCTGGCCCACGCTGATCGGGATCACCGCCGCGGTCGCGGTCTGGCACGCCGCACCGCTGCTCTTCTGGTGGCTTTCGCCGGTGACCGCCGGGCTCGTTCTCTCGGTGCCCCTGGCCCTCCTCGGCGCCAGCGAGCGGCTCGGCCAGGCCGCCGCCCGACGGCGGCTGCTGATCGTTCGCGAGGACACCACGCCACCCGCCGTGATGTGGGAGCTCGACGCCCGCCCGCTCCGGACGTCGACCGAGCCACCGCTCGCCCGCTTCGTCCGCACGATCATGGAGCCGGCGACCAACGCCCTGCACCTGCGGCTCGTCCGTGCCTTCCGGACACGACCCCCGCTGCCGCCGGCCGAGCGGCGGCTCCTCGAGCGCAAGGCCGTCTATCTCGGCCCCGAGGTCCTGGACGTCGCCGAACGACGGGCGATCCTCGAGGATCCGGAACTCCTCGAACGCCTGCACCTCGAGGCCTGGGCACGCTGGCCGGACGAGCAGCCTGCGGTGCTCGGCTTCCTGCGCGCCGTCCAGCCCGCGACGCCGCCACCACCACCGAGCGAGCCGGGCCAGCGGATCGACGCCGCGGCCTGAGCGCAGGGCCGGGCTCAGCCGATCGCAGCCGCCACCGTCGGCTCCGGAGGCTCCACGAAGAGTTGGGCGCGGACCAGCGCCGCGAAGGCGCCACCCTTTGCCACGAGCTCGTCGTAGGTTCCCTGCTCGACCAGTCGGCCCTGGTCGAGGACGAGCACGAGGTCGACGTCGCGGATGGTCGACAGCCGGTGCGCGATGACGAACACCGTGCGTCCCTTCATGACCGCGCGCAACGCCTCCTGCAGCCGCGCCTCGGTCCGCGCGTCGAGCGCGGAGGTGGCCTCGTCCATCAGCAGGATCGGCGGGTCCTTGAGGATCGCCCGGGCGATGGCCAAGCGCTGCCGCTCGCCGCCGGAAAGCCGCGCGCCGCGCTCACCCAACAGCGTGGCGTAGCCTTCGGGCAGGGCGGTGATGAACTCGTGCGCCTGGGCGAGCCGGGCCGCCCGCTCGAGCTCCTCGTGGGTGGCATCCGGCTTCCCGATCCGCAGATTGTCGGCGATCGACCGCTGGAAGAGCGTGCTGTGCTGGAACACGACGCCGATGTTGCGCCGCAGGGATTCGAGGGTGACGTCGCGGATGTCCCGCCCGTCGATCAGGATCCGCCCGGCATCCGGATCGTAAAGGCGGAGGAGAAGCGCCAAGGCGGTGCTCTTGCCCGAGCCGGAATGGCCGACGATCGCCACCCGGGTGCCGGCCGGCACGTCGAGCGTGAGGTCGTGCAGGGCCGGCTTGCCCGGCCGATAGCCGAAGCGCACGCCCTCGAAGCGCACCGCGCCGCGCGCCACCCCGAGATCGACCGCCCCGGGCCGGTCGCGCACCGCGGCCACGGTGTCGAGCACGCCGAAGAACTCGTCGAGCGCGGGCTTCTGGAAGAACAGGGCGCGGGCGAAGCCGAGGACCGACTCGAGTTTGCCGATCAAGAGCGTGGCGAACCCCATGAAGGTCACGACCTCGCCCACGGTGGTGAGGCCGTTGCGCACGAGCACGGCACCCAGGGCGAACATGGCGAGGGTGGCGACGGTCGAGCCGGCGCGAGTCAGCACGGTCAACAGCGCCCACCAGCCCAGCACCGGGAACTGGGCACCCAAGAGCCGGCGGGTGATGTCCTGCAGCGCGCGCACCTCGGCGCCGAGGCGCACGAAGCTCTGGATCAAGACGACGTTGCCGAGCGCGTCACCGGCCCGTTGGGCGAGGTCGGAATGATGGCTCTCGACCTCCCACTGCATGGTGTGCGTCTTGTGGACGACGATCCCGGTGACGACCGCGAACAGCAGGACGAGGGCGATCAGCAGCAGCGCCAGGCGCCAGTTGAGGACCAGGGTCAAGGGCAAGAGCACGAGCAGCGAGACCAGGCTCGCCAAGTGCTCGCGAAAGAAACCGAGCCAGACCGCGAAGAGATGATCCGCACCGGTCAGCATGATCTTCAAGAGCCGGGCCGAGTGGGTGGCGTCGTGGAAGGCGGGCGGCAGTTGGAGCACGTGCTCGAAGAAGGCGGCGAGCGCGCCGAGCCGGCGCCGATGCGCGAGCCGATCGGCCTGCCAGGCGACCAGGATTGAAAGCCCGATGCCGCCGAGTCCGACGATCGCCCAGAGCAGGAGGATGCCGGCGGTCCCACCGAGCAGCCCGTCGCCCGTCGGCACGGCCCCGGTCAGGAGATCGACCACCCGGCCGAACAACATGGGCTCGACGAAGGCGATCGCCGCCACCATGAGGTTGGCGAGCGAGACCGCGATCACCACCGGACGGTCGGGCTTCAACAGGCCGATCACGCGCAGATAGAGCGCGAGAAAGCTCGACGCGGCGGCGTGCGGCTGGCTCAAGGCCGGCTCGGCTCCGGGAAGGGGTCTGCGCCGGCGAGACCTACCGCCGGCAGGCCGACTCGCCTAGGGTGCGCGGGATCCCGGCAGGAGATCCAGGCATGGACAACGACACCCTCGATCTGCGCTCACTCGCTCCGCGGGTCGAACTCGCCCGTCGTGGCTTCGCCCAGGGCTTCGCGATGACCGGTCTCGCCGCCGGCTTCGCGCTCGCCGTGCAGCCGATCGCCGCCCAGACCATGATCACGACCGACACGGCCGGCCTCGAGGCCGGCGAGGTGCGGATCCCGGTGGCCGACGGCACGATCCCCGCCTACCGTGCGATGCCCGCTTCGGGCGGACCGTTCCCGATCGTCCTCGTGGTCTCCGAGATCTTCGGCGTGCACGAGCACATCAAGGATGTCTGCCGGCGTTTCGCCAAGGCCGGCTATCTGGCGATCGCGCCGGAGCTCTTCGCTCGCCAGGGCGATCCCTCGCGCTACACCGACATCCCGACCCTGATCCGCGAGGTGGTGAGCAAGGCCCCGGATGCCCAGGTGATGGCCGATCTCGACGCCACCGCCGCTTGGGCCGCGGCCTCGAGCAAGGGCGATCCGGCGCGGCTCGGGATCACCGGCTTCTGCTGGGGCGGCCGTATCACTTGGCTCTATGCGGCCCACCAACCGAACCTGAAGGCCGGTGTGGCCTGGTACGGGCGGCTCGTGGGCGAGCCCACGCCCAATCAGCCGAAGCACCCGATCGACGTCGTCGAAGCGTTGAAGGCCCCGGTGCTCGGGCTCTACGGCGGGAAGGACCAGGGCATCCCGGTCGATACGGTCGAAATGATGCAGGAGGCGGCGAAGAAGGCCGGCAAGACCGTCGAGTTCGTGGTCTACCCGGACGCGCCGCACGCTTTCCACGCCGATTATCGGCCGTCTTATCGAGAAGGCCCGGCCAAAGACGGCTGGCAGCGCTGCCTCGCTTGGTTCGCCAAGTACTTGGCGGGCTGAACACGATGCGACACCGGCGGTCGGGTAACGCCCGGCCGACCCGCCTGCGGCCGACCCTCGCGGCCGCGGTCCGGGTCCACCCCGGCTCGGCGGCCGGCCCGGCCCCCGGCCGCCGACGGATCGGCGGGCCGCGCTCGGCCCCGGGAAACCGCACTCGATCCACACTCTGGCGGGCCGCGTGACCCGGCCGCGCCTCCTTTCCGGCATCGGCGCGCTCGCCGGGTGCTTCGCCGGCTTCCTGCTCGACCAATGGGGCGTGCTGCACGACGGCGAGCGGCCGCTGCCCGGCGCCCGCGAGGCGGTCGACGCCTTGCTCGCCCAGGGTGCACGGATCGTGCTCCTGTCGAACTCCGGCCGGCGCGCGGCCACCAACCGCGAGCGGCTCGCTGCCTTGGGGTTCCCGCCGGAGCGGTTGGCCGGCATCGTGACCTCGGGCGAGGCCACCTGGCGGCTCTTGAAGGAGCGGCCGGGCCCACCCTGGAGCGAGCTCGGCCGTCGTTGCCTCCTGCTGACGATCGGCGGCGATCTCGGCCCCGTCGAGGGGCTCGACCTCGAGCTCGTGGAAGCCCCCGAGGACGCCGATTTCCTGCTTGTCTCCGGGCTCGACGGGAAGCCGGCCGAGGCGTGGCGGCCGCTCGCCGAAGCGGCCCGCGCGCGCGATCTACCGATGATCTGCTCGAACCCCGACAAGCTCGCCCCGAGCCCCACGGGCTTCCTCGACTCACCGGGCCGGCTGGCAGCGATCTACGAGTCGCTGGGCGGCCGCGTCGTCTATGTCGGCAAACCGCACGCGCCCATTTACACGGCCTGCCTCGAGGCCCTCGCCGGTATCCCGCGCGATGCGATCCTCGCCGTGGGCGACAGTCTCGAGCACGACGTGGCCGGCGCGCACGCCCAGGGTCTCGCGACCTGCCTCGTGGCCTCGGGCATCCACGCGGAAGAGCTGCCGGTCGAGGGCGAGGCCGACCAGCTGATCGACGCGGTCGAGCGCCTCGCCGCCCGCATGGACGCCCCGCCGCCCGACTTCGTCGTCCGTCACTTCCGCTGGTGAGGCTCAGGAGCCCTCGAGCGCTCGGCGCACAGCCTCGGCCACCATGGCCGAGACCCGCGCGTTGCTCTCGACCGTGATGCCGGCGATGTGCGGGGTGAGCAGCAGGTTCGGGCAGCCCGCGAAGATCCGCGCCGCCTCGGCCGAGAGCGGCTCCTCCTCGAACACGTCGAGCGCCGCCCCGCCGAGCCGGCCCGCGCGCAAGGCCGCGGCGACCGCCCCTGCCTCGACCACCGGTCCGCGGGCGGTGTTGATCAGGATCGCGCCCGGCCGCATCCCGGCGATCGCCCGGGCATCGAGGAGCGCGCGCGTCTGCGCGGTCAGCGGCACGTGCAGGCTCACCACATCGCAAGCCGCGAGCAGGCCCTCGAGCGTCGCCTGCCGCTCGACCCCGGCCCAAATCGGGTCGTCCTCGCGCAGGAACGGGTCGAACGCGGCGATGGTCATGTGGAGCGCCCGCGCGCGTGCCGCCACCTCGCGCGCGATCCGCCCGAAGCCCACGAGCCCGAGCCGCTTGCCGCAAGCTTCGCGACCGATCGAAGCCTCACGCGGCCAGGCACCCTCGAGCACGCGCGGCGTCGCCGCGAACGCGCCCCGCAGCAGAAAGAGCATCGCGCCGATCACGTATTCGGCGACCGCCGTATCGTTGGCACCGGTCGCCGGATGAACCGCGATCCCGCGCGCCCGACAGGCCTCGAGATCGATGTTGTCGAGCCCGACACCGAGCCGACCCACGACCCGGAGGGCCGGGGCCGCCGCCAGGAGCTCCGCGTCGACCCGGGTGCGGTTGCGGACGATCAGCGCCTCGGCACCGGCGACGGCAGCGAGCAACTCCTCTCGGCGGTCGACGAGGTCGGGCCGATAAAGGACGGTGTGGCCGAGAGCGAGGGCCTCGACCGCTGCCGCGTCCATGAGCTCGCTCATCACGATCCGGGCCATCGCCGTCTCCCCTCGACCCTTGGACAGCCGGTCCCCCGCCTCTAGGATCCGAGACCGCGGGCAGCAACGGGAAGGTTCGCGTGCCGGTGCGGATCGCCTGCGTCGGTATCGCCGTGCTCGATCACGTGTTCCGCCTCGACGAGCTGCCGCGTGCCCCGCGTAAACATCTGGCGCGCGGACTCGCCACCGTCCTCGGCGGGATGGCCGCCAACGCCGCCGCCGCGGCCGCTCGACTGGGTGCGCGGGTGCTTCTCGTGAGCCGGGTCGGCGCGGATTCCGCGGGTGCGGCGATCCTCGCCGAGCTCGATGCCCTCGGGGTCGATTCACGAGCGGTCGAGCAGGTCGCGGGCCTCGCCTCCTCGGTCTCGGCGGTGTTCGTCGACGCGGCGGGCGAGCGGCTGCTCGTCAACTATGCCGACTCCCGCCTGCTCGAAGAAGCCCCGGCCCCCGCCGAGCTCCTGCCGGGCCCGGTCGATGCGGTGCTGGTCGACGGCCGCTGGCCGCAAGCGGCGGTGGCCGCCCTCGAAGCCGCGGCCGAACGCCGGATCCCCGGGCTCGCCGATCTCGACCATCCGATGACGGAGCCCTGGGCCGGCCGGCTCCTCGCCACCGCCTCGCACGTCTGCTTCTCGCGCGACGGTCTCGAGCGCTGGACAGACGAGCGCACCCCCGAAGCGGGCCTGCAGGCGATCGCGAGGCGCAGCCGGGCGGAGCTCGCCGTCACCCTCGGCGCGGACGGGGTCCTCTTCCGCGCGGCCGATCGGTTGGTCCGTCTGCCCGCCTTCACGGTCCGTCCGGTCGACACGCTCGGGGCCGGCGATACCTTCCACGGCGCCCTCGCGGTGGCCCTCGGCAAGGGCCGCGACTGGCCCGACGCGCTCCGCTTCGCCGCCGCTGCGGCGGCGCTCCGTTGTGCCCGGCCGTCCGGCCGCGGAGCGTTCCCCACGCGCGGTGAGGTCGAAGCCCTGCTCGCCGCCCGCCACGAGCCGGAGGCCGAACCTTGACCACCCTCTCCGCGGGCAAGCTCTGGGGCCTCCGTCGCCTGGCCGACGAGCGGGGCCTGTTCCGCATGCTCGCCGTGGATCAGCGCCCGCCGATCATGAACCACCTGCGGGCGTTGCGCGGTGCCGCACCCGATGCGGAGGTGAGCGCCGTCAAGCGCCTCCTGGTCGAGGAGCTCGCCCCGCAAGCCTCGGCGACGTTGGTCGACCCCGTCTGGGCCTGGCCCTTCGTTTGGGACGTGCTCGACCCGCGGCGCGGGCTTCTCCTCACCCTCGAGAGCCACGCCTTCGCGGAAGGCCCGGGCGGCCGCCGCACCGGCTCGATCCCCGGCTGGTCGGTCGCCAAGATCCGCCGGATGGGCGGCGACGCGGTCAAGGTGCTCGCCTATTTCCGCCCCGACGCCGCGCGCGAGGTCGTCGAGCACCAGAAAGCCTTTGTCCGCGCGGTGGGCGCCGCTTGCCGGGTGCACGACCTGCCCTTCGTCCTCGAGCTCCTGGTCTACCCTTTCGCCGACGCGCGGCCGGGCACCGACTACGTCGAGGATCCGTCGAAGCGACCGGAGCTCGTGCTCGAGAGCGTGCGGACCTTCGCCGACCCGGGCTACGGCGTCGATCTCTTCAAGCTCGAGAGCCCGATCCCGGCCGAGCAGGTGCCCGAGCCCGGGAGCCCGGAGAGCGCCCGGGTCCAGCCGCTGTTCGACGCGCTCGGGCGGGCCGCCGGGCGACCCTGGGTGATGCTCAGTGCCGGTGCCGGCCCGGAAGCCTTCCGCCGCGTGCTGGTCCACGCCTTCCGGGCCGGCGCCTCGGGCTTCCTCGCCGGCCGGGCGATCTGGTGGGAGGCCTTCGAGGCCTGGCCGGACGCCGAGCGGATGCGCGCCCGGCTGCGCGAAGTTTCCGTACCCTATCTCGAAGCGATCTCGGAGCTGGCCCGCGCGCACGCCACCCCCTGGCAGCGCCACCCGATCTTCGCCCCCGACGGCCCGAAGCTCGCCGGCGCGGGCCACGACTTTCCGGAGCGCTATCCGGAAACGGAATGATCGCGGGCTGCATTCGCTCCAAGGTTGCCTTATCCTCGGGCTGCATTCCTCGGGGAGACCGACCGTGCTGCGACCCCTCCTGGCCCTCCTGGCCCTGTTCGCCACCGCGGCGCCGGCCGCGGCGCAGGTTCTCTCGGACGTCCCGGGCGGCCGCGACCACCCGGCGATCAAGCGCTACCAGGGCTCGGTCCTCCTGGCGATCGAGGAGAAGGCGTTCGACGAGCAGCTCCTGGCGCTCGGCCCCTACCTCACCGGCCCGGACGGCAAGGACGCCTTCACCGACAGCCGGACGGTCGAGGGCAAGCGCTCGCGGCGTCTCTACATGGCCCCGGACGGGCGCTCCTCGCTCGAGGTGTTCCGCAACTACGAGAAGGCCCTGGCCGAGGCCGGCTTCACCACGCTGTTCTCCTGCGCCAAGGAGGCCTGCGGCCGCGACGGGCGGCTCGGCTACGTGCTGTTCGGCTCCAAGCCGCTGCCGGCCAAGACCGCCAAGGACGCCGGCCTCCTGGTCAACGACGCCTTCACCGGCAGTTCCGAGGAGCGGCTGCTCGTGGCGGAGAAGGCGGACGGGCCGCGCCGGACCTTCGTCCAGCTCCTGGTCGCCAAGTCGTTCGGCTTCGAGGCGCGCGGCCGCAGGGAGGCCGGCCCGGCCGTGCTCCTCGAGGTGGTCGAGATCGGCGCCATGGAGGAGCGGATGGTCACGGTCGATGCGACCGCCATGGCCAAGGGCATCGCCGAGACCGGCTCGGTCGCGCTCTACGGGATCCATTTCGACACCGACAAGGCGGTGGTGAAGCCCGAATCGGCCGAGACGATCGCCGAGATCGCCAAGCTCTTGAAGGCGGATGCGAAGTTGGGGCTCTACGTGGTCGGCCACACCGACGACCAGGGCAGCCTCGACTACAATCTCGGCCTCTCGAGGCGCCGCGCCCAGGCGGTGGTCGAGGAGCTCGTCAAGAAGCACGGGATCGCGGCGAACCGGCTGACCCCGGCCGGGGTCGCCATGCTCGCCCCCAAGGCCCCGAACGACGGCGAGGAAGGCCGCGCCAAGAACCGCCGGGTGGAGCTCGTGCGGCGGTAGGCGGAAGGGTGGGGGGCTCAGGCCTGCCGGCGGGCGAGCGCCTCGAGCCGCTCGAGGTCGCGCTTCTGGGTCTCCTTGATCGAGACGAGCACGCGCCAGCGCTCGCCCACGCGGTGGACGTAGATCCGCCCGCTGTCGTCGTGCCCGGTCGAGACGTGGCATTCGTACCAGCCGTCGCGGCCGCGGACCGGCTTGAACCGTCGCTGCAACGCGTCGCCCGCCTGCAGCTCGCCGAGCACTCGATAGACGGGCCGGCGCTCGCGATAGTCGGTGAGCAGGGCGAGCAAGCCGTCGCCCACGAGTTCGATCCGCGGCAGAGCCTCGAGGAACGCCTGGAGCTCGGCCCGCAGCCGGCGATGCACTCGTTCGGTACTCGACGCGACGACCGGCACCGATGCTGCACGCGCATCCTCGACCAGCTGACGGAGGGAGGCGGTTTCCTCGTGTGCCCGCTCGAGCTCGGCCTCCAGCTCCGCGATCCGCCGGCGGGCCCGGAGCAGTTCCGCGTCGAGTTCCTCGGAGGCTCGGCCCCGCAGAGCGCTCGGCGAGCTCCGGGCCGCCTCGAGAGCACGGCGGAGCTCGTCACGCTCGGCCAAGAGGCGGCGGACTTGGTCTTCGAGCAGCCGCGTCCGCAGCCGATCGCCCGTCGCTGTCGGACCCGATGGTGGTGATGACGGTCCGAGCGCGGCTTCGATCCGCGCCGCCAGGGGCGGCCCGTCCCGAGGCACGGCGAGCCGCACCGACCAGTCGCCCTCGAGCTCCGGGTCGAGCACGGGTGCGGCTCGGAGCACGTCGAGGCCGGCGGACTTGAGCGCAGCCAGAGCGGAATCTCGTGCGAGCGCGTCGCCTTCCAAGAGCAGAACGGCTTCCTCGAGCCCCTCGAGCAGCGTCCAACGCCGCTTCGGCGCGGTTTCCGACCAGGGTCGGCAGACTTCCGGCGCGAAGAACGGCCCGGCGATGTCGATCGAGCCGTCCTCGGCCAGCGGAAAGGCCTGTCCGCCCCAGAGCGCACCGGGTCGCCCGTCCGGCAAGCGAACCTGCCGGAGCGGACGCTCCTCGAGCCGCTCGCCGGCATCGAGGACCCGCACCGTCCTGTCTCCGTCCTCGCGCCTGACACGAAAAGGTTGCACAGCCGTTCGATCCGCGTAGGGATCGGGTATCGATTCGCGAACGAGGTGATGATGATGGATTGGCTGCCCACGCTCAACTTCCTCGTCTCCCGCTGAGAGACGATCGCAGCGGTCTGTCTCGTCCTCCTCGTTTGGTCGGTGGTTTCCGGGGCACGCCTTTGGCTGGCTGGTCGGTCGATCCGCACCGCACTTCGCGGAGCGAGTACCCGGCTCGAAGCCGAGCCCGCCGAACCGCTCGGGAGCGACCGTTTCGAGCCGGTCCGTCGCGAACTGGCCGAGAACCGCCTGATCGGGCCGCTCTGGCGGGCGTGGGCCGAGACCGTGGTCGTGCCGGTCGAAGTCGGGCGGCCCGTGCGCGCGACGCTGCGGCCCGAGGCGCTGTTCGATCTCGGTCTCTACCGCCGCGCGGGCAGCGATCTGCGCTACCACACGGCACTTCCCGGCCTGCTCGTCGGAGCCGGCCTGCTGTTCACCTTCTTCGGCCTCGCGATCGCGCTCGCCAACGCCGGCGCGATCGTGACCGCCGCCGATACCTCGGCTCGCAGTACCGGCTTGAAGGGTCTGCTGGACGCGGCCTCGATCAAATTCGTAACATCGCTGGTTGGCCTGCTCTGCTCGATCCTCTACGCGCTCCATCGCAAGCGCAGCCTCAAAAAGACCGAACGCGCGCTCGACCGGTTCTGCGCGCTCGTCGAGGAGCGCTTCCCGCTCGCGACCCCCGCCTTCTTCCAGGCCGAGGCGAACCGCACGCTCGAGAAGCAGTACTCCAAGCTCGACACGCTCGCCAACGACCTCGCCCAGAGCCTCGGCCCGATGCTCGACGGCGCCCTCAATTCGCGCCTGGGCGAGCACATCGGCCCCTTGCGGGAGGCGATCGAGAGGCTAGCGGCACGCGAAGCGGCCGACGTCGGCAAGACGCTCGAGGCGATGCTGGAGCGATTCCTGGAGAAGCTCGGCGCTACGAGCACGGCCCAGCTCGATGGCGTTGCAGCCCGGCTGGACGAGGCCGCCCGCGGCCTCGAAGGCCTGCGCACAGGCCTGGATGGTGCCGCCTCGAGGCTGTCGGACGCGGCGGCCGAGCTTTCCGCGAATCTGGCGAAGGGGTCGCAGGCCGCGGCAGACGAGCTCGCCCGAAGGATGCACGAGCTCTCCGAACAGCTCGCGCACGTCGTCCGCCAACAGAGCGAGGAGGCACGCGCGGGACTGGAGGCGCTGACGGTCGAGATATCGAGGATCGTCGAAGCGATGCACGCTGCGTCGACCAACGCCGGCAAGCTCGTCGAAGAGAGCGGCGCACGTGCCGGTGAGGCCCTCGGAACCAAGGCGCGTGAGGCCGCGGCGATGCTCGCCTCGAGCGCCGATCGCCTCGGCGAGCGGCTCGGCGCGGCGGCCGGACGGCTGGAAGCTGCCGCAGATCGCACCTTCGAGGGAGCCGAGCAACTCGCTGGGGCGAGCGGCGGGCTCGGAACCCGGCTCGATGGCCTGGCCGCGGCGCTGAGCAAGGGGGCCGAGGCGCTGCAATCGTCCGCCGACCAAGCTGCACGCGGGCTCCAGGCTGCTGCTCAAAGGGCGGCGCAGGATTTGCAGGCCGCCGCGACGCCGTTCACGGCGGCGACGCGGGGCCTCGCGGCGAGCGCCGAGGCTTTGCAGAAGACCAACGAGCGGATCGACGGCATGGGACGAGCCCTTGAGGAAGCCGTCTCGGGCTTGACGACGATCGGTCGCGGACTTGCCGAGGGGGCTCGACAGCTCCAACAGGTCGCGGGGCAGTTCGAGGCGACCAGCCAACGCTTCGCCGGACTCGACGACTCCCTCGGCACGACGCTCGAGGATCTCGCCAGACAATACGAGGCGTTCGCCCAGCGGATCCGCGACGTGGTCGGCGAGGTCGATGGGAACCTGGCCAAGGCGGTGAACGGCCTGCAATCGCTCGTCAACGATCTCACGGAGGCGGTCGAAGACCTCCAGCCAGCCCGTCCCACCATTCCACGCAGGTAACGAGCCGTGGCGAGTGAAGCGGCGAGGCGGATCGTCGACGAACCCGAGGGCGAAGGTTACTTCGCCTCGGTCTCCGATCTGATGGTCGGGATCCTTTTCGTGTTTCTCCTCATGCTCACCGTCTTCGCCTTGAACTACCAAACGTCCACAGAGGACGTGGAAGCGCTCAAGGCCGATTTGGAGGCGAGCAAGGCCGAACTGGCTCGGCTCGAGGCTTTGGCCCGGGAACGCGCCGAAGCCGCGGAACGCGCGCGCCGGGAAGCCGAGCAAGCGAAGATCGAAGCCGAGAGCCAGCGGCGGCTGGCCGACATCGAGCGGGCCGAGGCGGAGCGACAGCGCCGGCTCGCGGAAGCGGAACGCGAGCGCAACGCCGAACTGCAGCGACTCCTGGCACGCCAGCGACAAGCCCTCCTGCGGGCACTCGATCTGTTGGACCGCGAGGTCGAGTCACGGCAACGGGCGCGCGAGGCGCTCCTCGAGCGCATGCGCGAGCGGCTGCGCGAGCGCGGGGTGATCGTCCAGATCGACCACCGATCCGGCGTGCTGCGCTTACCGGAACGCGAGCTGCGCTTTCCCACCCGGAGCGCCGAGCTCGGCCCCGACGAGCGCCGAGCCGTCCGGCTCCTCGCCGAGGTCATGGCGGAGGTGCTGCCCTGCTTCGCCCTGGGCGGACCGCGCGCGGGCTGCGCGGCGGACGATCAGCCGCTCCTCGAGACGGTGCTCGTCGAGGGGCACACCGACAAGCGCCCGCTCACGCCCGACCGGGACTTCCGCGACAATCATCAGCTTTCCGCCGCCCGAGCCCTCACCGTCTACCGGGCGCTCGTCACCGATCGGCCGACGCTCTTGGAGCTGCGCAATCCGGAGGAACAGCCGCTCCTCGGGGTCTCCGGCTACGGCGAGACGCGGCCCTTGCCCGGAGCGCTCGGCGACAACGAGCGCGACCACGCCGTCAATCGCCGGATCGACGTCCGCTTCATCTTGAGTGCCCGCACGGCCGAGGAGATCGAGCGGCTGCGCGAGGAGATCCGAAAGGTCCTGGAGACGGTTCCGTGACGACGCTCCGGAAGGCTCGCGACATCCTCGAGGCGCTGGCCGGTCGTCTGCCGAAAATGGCGCCGCCCGAAGCGAGGCACACTCGTGCGGCGCTCGAAAGGCTCGCCGGCCTCGAGGATTCGCCCCCTCGACCGCCGCCGGAGAACCTGCTCGAGGTCCTCCGCCGTGATCTCGCCCAACTCTTCGGAGCCGGTCGTGGTCACGAGGCCACGCGACGGCAACTCCGCCTCGCACCCTGGATCCTCTGGAGCGGTGAGCCCAGAGGGGAGACGATCACCGGACTGCTCGAGGCCGTGCTGGCGCAGGCGGGCGAGCACCGCGGGACCCTGCGTACGCTGTTGACCTCCTGGCTCCTCCACTTCGATCCGGAAAGCCCGAGCCAAGCCCGGGTCGGCCGGTTCCTGGCCGACCGGATCGCCGCGAGCGACGAACCCCGGTTCGGATGGGCACGGATCGCCCAGGCCGAGGTGAGCCTGTTCGACGCGAAGAGTGGGCCGAACCGGCTCGGGCACGCGTTCCTCACAGGCGGCCCACCGGTCGACGAGCTGCTCGCCCGCTACGGCTTCTCCGATCCGATGCGAGCGACGAGCGCGTATTTGTGCCACGCATCCCTCGCGGCTCTGCGTGAGTGGCCGAACGTTGCGACGCGAAAGGACGCGGCCGTGCTCCTCGAGCGTCTGCTGGCCCTCTGGACCCGGGAGGGGCGCCTGCGCTTCGAGCACGAGCGCGCCGCCTTCGCCCGGGGGCTTCTTCGGCCCTGGATCGACGGTCCCCCACCGAGCGAGGAGATCCGGACACGGGTGCAGCGCGCGCTCCTCGACCGTCTGGGCGATCCACGCGTCCCGGGGGCGCGGGCCGTTGGGCCCAGGTCGACCCGCAGGCCGTCGCCCTCTTCAAATCCTGGCTCGCCCGTGCCTCGCTCGAGGCCTTTTTCGAGATCATCCGCCAGTTCGCCCTCGATGGACAGTGGCGCTATCGCGAGCGCTTCTGGAAAGCCTGCCTCGAGAAGGGCGCGATCGCGGATGTTTGGCTGGCACTCGCCCACGAGGTCGCCGATGCGGCACGAGTCGTGCACGATCTTCGAGGCGCCTACGCAGAACTCTCGGGTGGGGTCCAAGCCGATCACGCGGTGATCCTGATGCGCATCGGGTCGCTCGTCTTCTGCGAATGGAGCCACAACGGAAAGCTCCGCGCCTGGCCGGCCGACTGGCGCCACGCGCCGCGGCTCGGCCTGAGCCACTACACGGGCTACCAACTCAAGACCGAGAGCCTCGTGTTCCCGGGCGGCAGTCGAGAAGACGGGCTACGCCACGCGGGCTCCGAAAGCGGCCGTTGGCAAGCGCGGGCGGCCGGCCTTTTGCGCGAACGCGCCGGGGTGGCGCTCGAGCCGCGCGATTACATGCCACGGGCCGGCTCACACCGGTGAAGAAAGGCTCCGAAGCCGTGACGTTCCGCTTCCTCGCCGAGCCCGACCCTCACTCGACGGCCCTGCGCCTCGAGGGGCCGGCCGGGCCGGTTCCGGTCGATCGCTGGGCCCTCGAGGCGCCCGAACCGCTGCTGCGCGGGGTCGATATCGTCCACGCCCTCTTGGCCGCGGAAACCGCGATCGCCGAGGCCGAGACGGTCCTGATCGAGCACCGCGCGATCGCCGGGCTCGCACCCGAACAGGCCGTGGCCCTCGGGCTGCCGCCGGCGGTCGACGCCGTGGCCGTGATCGAGACCACGGGAATCGTCAGCCGGCCGGAGTTCGAGGTCCGGCTCCGCTGGGAACGGTCGACCGGCCAGCCCTTGCCCGGTGCGAGACGCGTCGGCGCCTGGATCGACCTCGCCGGAGCCTGGCGACGGGTCCCGGACCCGCTCTTCTCGATCGCCGAGGCGGTCGACCGCTTCGCGGCGCTCGACCGCACCGACGAAGCCGGCCGTATGCGCGCGCTCGCCGAACTCCGCGAGCTGCTCCCCGGGGCCATCGAGGAAGGACGAGCGCGGGCCCCCGGGATGCTCGGCCGGCTGCGGATAGCCGTCGCCGACGCGTTCTCCCTCGATGCGGAGGGCGAGGGTGACCGGGCTCGCCTCGTCCCGGTGCTGCACCGAGACGGTTCGGCAGCCGACGGCGAGGAGCCGCCGCCGCTCCTCGACCCGGCCCGACAGGCGCGGTTCGGCCGCGAGCTCTTCACGGCCTACACCACCGCTCGCGGCGTCTACGTGCTCGGAAGCGGCGATTGGGTGGTGCTCACCCCGACCTTGCGCAAGGCGCTGGCCGTGGTGCGCGAGGTCCAAGACGCGCCCTGGTCCGTCAAGCGCAGCCTCTTGCGTTCGCCGCGCGCGTTCCTCGCCGACCGGCTGGGCGACACGCTGGATGCCACGGTGCTGGAGACCCTGTTCGTCGAGACCCGGGCCTTCGGTGAGCGGGTCCGGGCGGTCGGCCTGTGGCAACCGCGGATCGTCCCCTGGGTCGAGCTGCCGCCCACCGATTGGTTCGGTCCCGAAAGCGGAGAGAAGCCCCCGCCCACCGATCGTCCGCGGCTGGTACGCGGTGGGCTCTGGCTCGGCCAGCAGAAGGTTCCGTTGACCCTCGAGCAGGCCACCTCGCTGCGCCAGGCGGTCGAGGACGCCGTCGGGCGCGGCGAAACGCAGACCCGGTGGCACCATCCCGAGCTCGGCCCGATCGAGCTGCCCACGAGTCCTCGGACGCGGGCTGCGATCCAAGCGGTGATCGACGGACTTTCGCCCGCCCGGAGCGAGGAAGCCGGGCGAGCCGCAGCCAGGGGGGAAGGCGCGAGGTCCGGCCGGGAAGCGCTGCTGATCGAGCCGAACGAGAGCGAGCTCGGCTTCGAGGCCCGCTTCACGCGACGCCCCTCGCCACCAGTGGCGAGCTTCGCACGATGCCTGAAGACGAGGCTCAAGGAGCACCAACGCGACGGGGTGCTCTGGCTGCAGCGGTCGTGGGAAGCCGGCCGGCCCGGTGTCCTCTTGGCCGACGAGATGGGCCTCGGCAAAACCCTTCAGGTCCTCGCCTTCCTCGCCTGGCTGGGCGAGGCGATGGAGCGCGGCGAAGTCGAGCGCGGGCCGTTCCTGATCGTGGCACCGACCGGGCTCCTCGCCAACTGGAAGGCCGAGCACGACCGCCACCTGACGGCACCCGGTCTCGGCAGGCTCGTCGAAGCCTTCGGCAAGGGCCTCGCGGCGCTCAAGCGCGAGGGTCCCGACGGGCGGCCGGCGCTCGATCGGGAAAAGCTCGCGCAGGCGGCTTGGATCCTCACGAGCTACGAGACGCTCCGCGACTACGACCTCGATTTCGGTGCCGTCCGCTTCGCCGTGTTGGCCTTCGACGAGGCCCAGAAGATCAAGAATCCGGGCATCCGGCTGACCGATGCCGCCAAGGCCATGCAGGCCACCTTCTCGATCGCCATGACCGGCACCCCGGTCGAGAACCGCCTGGCCGACCTCTGGTGCATCACCGATACCGTGCACCCGGGCATGCTGGGGGAGCTCCGAACCTTCAGCGAGACCTGGGAACGGAAGCCCGACCCCGATGCTCTCCGCCGCCTGCGCCGTCTGCTCGACCGCGCCGACCGGGTCACCCCGCCCTTCATGCTGCGCCGGTTGCGCGCCGACCATCTCAAGGACTTGCCATCCTTCGAGGTCGAGCGGCGCGAGCGGCCGATGCCGGAACCGCAGCTCCGGGCCTACGAGGCCGCGCGCGAACAGGCCCGGGCGCGGCCGGAACGCGGGGCCGTGCTCGAGGCGCTGTTACGCCTGCGTGCCGTCTCGCTCCACCCGGAGCCCGAGCTGCCCGAGGACGGTGAGCTCCTCGCCCGCTCGGCCCGGCTCGGCCTGGCGATCGAGGCCCTCGACGCGATCGCCGAGAAAGACGAGGCGGCCCTGTTGTTCCTCGACGATCTGGACTTCGCCGCCCGGCTCCAGGGCCTCCTGCAGCGCCGTTACCGGCTGGCCGAGCCGCCTGCCCTGATCTCCGGCGAGGTCGCGGGCGGCCGACGGCAGCGCATCGTCGACGCCTTCCAGCGCGGCCGGGGCTTCGGCATCCTTCTGATCACCCCGCGAGCAGGCGGGGTGGGGCTCACCCTCACCCGCGCCAACCACGTGATCCACCTTTCCCGTTGGTGGAACCCGGCAGTCGAGGACCAGTGCAACGGCCGGGTGCTGCGGATCGGCCAGGAGCGGCCCGTGACGATCCACCTGCCGCTCGCCATCCTCCCCGACGGCCGTCCCTCCTTCGACCAGAACCTCGATGCCCTGCTCGAGCGCAAGCGCCGGCTGCACGCCGAGACCCTTGCCCCGCCCGCAGCCGAGGACAACGAGCTCGAAGCCCTGTTCGAGACCACGGTCGGCCGAGGCGCTTGACAGCGGCCCGCCATCGCATGGATCGCTCGCTCTCGAGGAGGCAGGGATGGCGCGCGGACGACCTCGCAAGACGGCGCAAGCGGCGGCGGCGGACAACGGTGCCACCGTCGGCTACGAGGCGCAGCTCTGGAAGATGGCCGATGCGCTGCGCGGCAGCATGGACGCGGCCGAATACAAGCACGTGGTCCTGGGTCTCATCTTCCTCAAATACGTCTCGGACGCGTTCGAGGAGCTGCACCGTACGCTCGAGGCCGAGCAGGCCGAGGGCGCCGACCCGGAGGATCCGGACGAGTACCGCGCCCAGAACGTCTTCTGGGTACCAAGGGAAGCGCGCTGGTCGCAATTGAAGGCGAAGGCCCGCCAGCCGGAGATCGGCCGGCTGGTCGACGAGGCGATGGCCGCGATCGAGCGCGACAACCCGGCGCTCGCGGGAGTTCTGCCCAAGGACTATGCCCGGCCGGCGTTGGACAAGGTGCGCCTCGGCCAGCTCGTCGACCTGATCAGCAACATCGAGGTCGGCAACGAGGCGGCCCGCGCCAAGGACGTGCTCGGCCGGGTCTACGAAGATTTCCTCGCCCAGTTCGCGAGCGCCGAGGGCAAGAAGGGCGGCGAATTCTACACGCCGCGCTGCATCGTCAAGCTCCTGGTCGAGATGCTCGAGCCCTACCACGGCCGGGTCTACGACCCGTGCTGCGGCTCCTCCGGCATGTTCGTGCAATCGATCGCGTTCATCCGCGCGCACGCCACCGGCAACGGCAACGGCGGCCGGACACCCAGGGGCGTGAAGAAGCCCGACATTTCGATCTACGGCCAGGAATCCAACTACACGACCTGGCGGCTCGCCAAGATGAACCTCGCGATCCGCGGGATCGACGGGCAGATCGCCCACGGCGACACGTTCCGCGACGACCTCTTCCTCGACCGACTGGTCGACTCGGAACTGGGCGAGATCCCCGAGGGGTGGGAGTGTGAGACGCTCGCAGATCTCTCGACTTTGAAACCAGAAGTGTGGACCCACGAAACGCGGCCTTCCCGAATCAACTATGTTGATTTGTCAAATACCAAATGGGGACGAATCGAAGCGCTGACTTCGCATGACTCCACGAATGCACCTAGCCGAGCACAGCGCGTACTGCGGCCGGGCGACACGATCGTGGGCACCGTGCGGCCGGGCAACGGCTCGTATGCTTTCATATCGGAAGACGAATTGACTGGTAGCACCAGTTTTGCAGTGCTTCGACCACGAAGAAGGGTTTACGCAGAATTCGTTGACCTGGCCGCAACCGCAGCAGACAATATCGATTTACTCGGACGTCTGGCCGACGGCGCTGCTTACCCGGCGGTGCGGCCGCAGGTTGTCTCCGCGACCCGCATAGTCCGGACCTCAGATGAGGTATTGGTCTGGTTTTCAAAACAAACTGGATCCATTTCAGCGCAGATTTGGCAAATTCAGCGTGAATCCCGCACCCTCGCCGCAATCCGCGACACCCTCTTCGCCAAGCTCGTCTCGGGCGAGCTGCGGGTGAAGGATGCGGAGAAATTCTTGGAGAACGCAGGCGTATGATCACGCAGCAGGAGTTCGATAGGATCCTCGCCGACCCGAACAAACGCGTCGAGGGCGACATCGACTGGCGAATGATCCGCGTCCGCACGCCCTTCCTCTACCCTGACGGCGGAATCTCGACGTGTTCGTCCTCGAACGGGAAGGTCGCATCGAGGTGACCGACTTCGGCGAAGCCCTCGGCTGGCTTCGTCTGCAATCCCCCGGTGGGCAGCTTTCGCCGAAGCAGAAGCAGCTGGTCGAAGACGTCTGCCTGACCCTGGGCATCGAGCTGTTCCGCGGACAGCTCGTGCGGCGGGTCCAGGATGGCCCCGTTTCCCGCGCCGTCCTCGACGTGGCCCAGGCGGCCCTTCGGGTGGCCGATCTCTGGTTCACCATGCGCACGCGGGCGGTCGAAACCGTGGCCGACGAGATCGGCGATTGGCTCGCCGAGAAGGCGATCCCGTTCGAGCGGGACGTTCCGCACCCAGGGCGATCGGGGCGGATCTGGAAAGTCGACTACCAGACGCACCTTCCCGAGCGGACCTCGTTGGTCTTCCTCTTGGCGACGGGATCGCGGGCGGCCGCTCGCCGGGTAACCGAACACGTCGTGGCCGGGCTCTACGACCTGAGCCACCTGACACTGGTGCAACCCCGACTGTCGTTCGTCTCGCTCTTCGACGACACGGAGGACGTTTGGCAGGAGGAGGAGTTCCGACTGGTCGAGGGGCTTTCTCGGGTGGCCCGCTGGTCGCGGCCCGACGAATTCGAAGCGATCCTGCGCGCCGCGTGAGATGCCGGGCCTCTCCGAGTCCGATCTCGAATCCGGCACCCTCGCCTGGCTCGGCGAGCTCGGCTGGGTCCACCGCCGTGGCGCCGCGTTGGCCCCGGGGGAACCCGGCGCCGAACGTGGCGATTGGCGCGAGGCGATCTTCGAGGACCGGCTCGTCGCCGCCCTCGTCCGGCTCAACCCCGAGCTGCCTCCCGAAACGCTGGAGGATGCCGCCCGCAAGCTCACCCGGGCGGAGGGCGCCGATCTGCTCGCCCGCAATCGCGCGCTGCACCGGGCCCTGGTCGACGGGGTCGACGTCGAATACCGCGAGGCCGACGGGTCGATCCGCGGCGCCCAGGTGCGGGTGATCGATTTCGACGACCCGGCCGGCAACGACCTGTTGGCCGTCGACCAGTTCACCGTGAGCGAGAACCGACACCTCCGCCGGGCCGACATCGTCCTCTTCGTCAACGGCCTGCCGCTCGCGGTGATCGAGCTCGAGAACCCCGCCGACCCGGATGCCACGATCTGGACCGCGCACGCCCAGCTCGCGACCTACCAGGCCGAGATCCCCGCACTCTTCGCCACCAACGCGGTGCTCGTGGTCTCCGACGGGACCCAGGCGCGGGTCGGGCCCTTGGGCGCCGGGCGCGAATGGTTCAAGCCGTGGCGGACGATCACCGGGGAGAGCCTGGCCGATCCCCACCTCCCCGAGCTCGAGGTCGTCGTCCGGGGATTGCTCGAGCCGCGGCGGTTCCTCGATTACCTGCGCGACTTCATCGTCTTCGAGGACGACGGCAGCGGCCGGCTCGTCAAGAAGATCGCCGGCTGGCACCAGTTCCACGCGGTGCGCGTCGCGGTCGCCGAGACCTTGCGCGCCGCCGACCTCGCCCGGGCCGCACGCGATGCCCGCCGGCACGGCGGTGCGCCCGGCGACCGGCGGATCGGCGTCGTCTGGCACACCCAGGGTTCGGGCAAGAGTCTCACCATGGCGTTCTACGCCGGCCGGATCGTCCGCGAGCCGGCGATGGAGAACCCGACCCTCGTGGTGCTGACCGACCGCAACGACCTCGACGACCAGCTCTTCGCCACCTTCGCCCGCTGTCGCGACCTGTTGCGCCAGCCGCCGGTGCAGGCGACGAGCCGCGCGCATCTGTGCGAGCTTCTCTCGGTCGCATCGGGCGGCGTGGTCTTCACCACGATCCAGAAGTTCCTCCCCGAGGAGAAAGGCGACCGCCACCGGGCCCTTTCGCAGCGCCGCAACATCGTGGTGATCGCCGACGAGGCGCACCGGAGCCAATACGACTTCGTCGACGGCTTCGCCCGCCACCTGCGCGATGCGCTGCCCAACGCCTCGTTCATCGGCTTCACGGGCACGCCGATCGAGCTCGAGGGACGCCAAGACACGGGCGGTCTTCGGCGACTACATCAGCGTCTACGACATCGAGCGGGCGGTCGAGGACGGGGCGACCGTGCCGATCTACTACGAGAGCCGGCTCGCCAAACTGGCACTCGACGAGGCCGAGCGCCCGCACATCGACCCCGAGTTCGAGGAGGTGACCGAGGGCGAGGAGGTCGAGCGCAAGGAGCAGCTCAAGAGGAAATGGGCCGCGCTCGAAGCGATCGTCGGCGCGGCGAGGCGCCTGAAGCTCGTCGCCCGGGACATCGTCGAGCATTTCGAGGAACGCCTGAAAGCCCTCGACGGCAAGGCCATGATCGTCTGCATGAGCCGGCGGATCTGCGTCGAGCTCTACGAGGACATCGTCGAACTTCGGCCCGACTGGCACCACGAGGAGGACGAGAAGGGGATCTTGAAAGTCGTCATGACCGGCTCGGCGAGCGATCCCGCGGAATGGCAGCCGCACATCCGCAACAAGCCACGCCGCGAGGCTCTGGCCGCGCGCTTCTGCGACCCCGAGGATCCGTTCCGGATCGTGATCGTGCGGGACATGTGGCTCACGGGTTTCGACGCCCCGAGCCTGCACACGATGTACATCGACAAGCCGATGCGCGGCCACGGGCTGATGCAAGCGATCGCCCGGGTCAACCGGGTCTTCGAGGACAAGCCCGGCGGGCTGGTCGTCGACTACATCGGCTTGGCGGCCGAGCTGAAGCGAGCACTCGCCACCTACACGGCGAGCGGCGACCACGGTCGGACGGCCATCGATCAGGAAGAGGCGGTCAACTTGATGAAGGAGAAGTACGAAATCCGCTGCGACCTGTTCCACGGCTTCGACCGCACGCGGTGGACCTCGGGGACGCCGGCGGAGCGGCTCGGCCTGTTGCCGGCCGCACAGGAGCACATTCTCGCCCAAGACAACGGGAGGGATCGCGACCTCGTAGCGGCGCGCGAGCTTTCGCGAGCCTTCGCGCTCGCCGTCCCCCATCCGGAGGCTCTGGGGATCCGCGACGACGTCGCGTTTTTCCAGGCCGTCCGGGCGGCGTTGGCGAAGCGAGCGCCGGCGGACACCCGGCCCGAAGAGGAGCTCGATCACGCCGTCCGACAGATCATCGCCCGTGCCGTCGCACCCGAGGGAGTGGTCGACATCTTCGCGGCGGCCGGGCTCCGCAAGCCCGACATCTCGATCCTCTCCGAAGAATTCCTCGCCGAAGTGAGGAGCATGCCGCAGCGCAACCTCGCCATCGAGGTCTTGCAGAAGCTCTTGCGGAGCGAGATCGAGAACCGGCGGCGCAAGAACATCGTCCAGGCGCGTTCGTTCACCGAAATGTTGGAACAGACGATCCGCCGCTACCAGAGCCGCGCCATCGAGGCAGCGCAGGTGATCGAGGAGCTGATCGGGCTCGCGAGGGCGATGCGCGCGGCCGACGCCCGAGGCGATGACCTCGGGTTGAACCAGGACGAGCTCGCCTTCTACGATGCCCTCGCGGCGAACGACAGCGCCGTCGCGGTACTGGGCGACGAGACGCTGCGCGGCCTCGCCCGCGAGCTCGTCGATGCCGTCCGGCGCAACGTCACGATCGATTGGACGATGCGAGAGAACGTGCGCGCGCAGCGTCGGGTGATGGTGAGACGCATCCTGCGCAAGTACGGCTACCCGCCCGACAAGCAGGAGAAGGCGACGCAGACGGTCTTGGAGCAGGCGGAAGTTCTGTCGAGCGATTGGCTGGTCCGAGCGGCTCGACCATCGGCGCCCGTCCGCCCGTTCGCCGAGTCCCGCGTCGAAAATCACAACCCGCCGCCGTCACCGGACCGTTTCGGGCTCGAGCGCCCTCGGTCGGAGGCACGGTCCGGGCGGTGCCATCCGGCGGCTCGGGAAGCGCTGACGGATCCCAGCCGTCCCGATCTGGGACCGACAGAAGAGTGTCGGTTCTTCTTTTGCCCGGTCGGCCCCCGCCCCCTTCGCGAACGCGCCGATCGGTCCGACCAGCGCCGCCCGGTCGTTAGCGGACCCCTTGTTCGGATGGCGCTGATACACTAGTAGCTTCAGTATCTCCCGCGCGGCGTCGGGGGAAAGGGAGGTTCGACATGCGTGCGAGATCGATCGTCACGGCGTGCCTTGCCGCAACCTGGTTGGCAACGGGAGCCGCAGCCCAGTCCGACAACCCCGTCGAAGAATATCGTCGGCTCTTGGCCGACCCGTTCGCCAATCCGGGTTACCTCTTCGTCGATCGCGGGGAGGCCTTGTGGCGCCAGAAACGCGGGCCCAAGAACGCGTCCCTCGAACAATGCGACCTCGGCTTGGGTCCGGGCGTCGTCGAGGGTGCTTACGCCCGCTTGCCTCGCTATTTCGCCGATGCCGACCGGGTCATGGACCTCGAGACCCGTTTGATGTGGTGCATGGTCAACCTGCAAGGGTTCGACGAGGCCACGATCAAGAAGACCGCGTTCTCGAAACGCGGCGGCCAATCCGACATGGAGGCCCTCGTCGCCTACGTCGCGGAGAAATCCTCTGGAATGAAGTTCGAGTTGCCTTTCGAGCACCCTAAGGAAAAAGAAGCATATGCACTCGGAGAAGTTGTCTTCTATCGTCGCAGCTCGTATTTCGATTTTTCTTGCTCGACATGCCACGGCCAAGATGGTCGCCGCATTCGTCTGCAAGAACTTGGCAACATGACGAAAAAGGAGGACGCTGCTCGGGCCATGACTTCGTGGCCGACCTACCGCGTCTCGCACGAGACCTTGCGGACGATGCAACACCGGATGTGGGACTGCTTCTGGCAGATGCGGATGCCCGATCTCGACTACGGTTCGGAACTGAGCGTCGCGCTGATCACCTGGCTCACCAAGAACGCCGAGGGCGGCGAGCTCGCCGTCCCGAGCATCAAGCGTTGAGGAGGCCGACCATGCGCTTCGTGACCGCAGCCGCCGTTTCGGCTTGGCTCGCGCTTCCCGTACTCGCCGCCGAGATTCCGGGATTGCCGACCATCTCCGCCGAGCGGCGTGAGCAGGCGGTGCGGGACGGTTTCCGCTACGACAAGCTCGGACCGGAGCTGAAGGCGCGCATCGAGCAGGACGAGACTCAGCGACTGTGCACGGAATACCGCAACGAGCCCCCGCCCGAGGTGGCCGCGCGGATCGAAAAAGCGGCCCTCGACTCGATCGTTTTCCCGGAAGACGGCAAGTTTTTAGGTGACTGGAAGAAAGGCGAGGCGCTTTCGCTCAACGGCTACGGGCTGCGGATGGGCGACGATCCGAAGCGCCAAGTCGGAGGCAATTGTTACGCCTGCCACGAGATGGCACCGACCGAGCTCTCCTACGGAACGCTCGGACCCTCCCTCAAGGGCTACGGCAAATTGCGGGACTTTGCGCAAGACGCGATCAAGGAGGCATACATCAAAATCTACAATCCCAACGCGACCGTCGCTTGCTCGGCGATGCCGCGATTCGGCACGAAGAAGATCCTTTCGATCGACGACATCCGCCACGTCCTGGCGTTCCTGTTCGATCCGAATTCGCCCGTGAATCGGGAAGAGTGAACGGGTACCGGAGCGGCTCGCCATCGGGTCGCTCCGGGACGGCTCCTCGGCCCGGCCGAGCCCGTGCGATCGTCGGATGGCTCCCCCCAGCCGTTGGTGCGCCCGACAGGATTCGAACCTGTGACCCCGGGATTAGGAATCCCGTGCTCTATCCTGCTGAGCTACGGGCGCGACCCGGCTGGACTATACGGGTCGGCCGCGCGCCGCGGCAAGCGCGCCCGGCGCGGCCTCCTGCTCGCGCTCGCAGCGGCCCTGCTCGCTGGACCGGCGCGCGCCCGCGAGCGGGTGAGCGGAGCCGTGGTCGACGGGCCCGACCGGCTGCGGCTCGCCGACGGCCGGATCGTCCGCTTGCTCGGCCTCGTGGTCCCGGGCGATCTCGCGCCGGCCCCGGGTGGTCCCGAGCGGGTCGCTGCCGCGCGCCGGCGGCTCGAGGAGCTCCTGGCCGAGGGGCCACTCGACCTCGAGGCCCTGGGTGAGGACCGGCTCGGGCGGGTCCTGGGCAAGGCGCGTACCGCCGACGGCCGGCTCGTTCAGCGTGAGCTCGTGGCGGCGGGGCTCGCCTGGGCGTTCCCGGACGGGCTCGATCGGGCGAGCGCCCGCGAGCTCCTCGCCGCCGACGCCGAGGCGCGGGCCGCCCGCCGCGGGCTCTGGGCGGAGCCGAGCCTCGTCGTGCAAGACGCCGACCGGGTCGCCGCCGAACCGCCGCGCTTCGCCGTGGTCGAGGGCACGGTGGCCAGGACCGGCCGGAGCGAGGCCTTCGGTTACCTCGACTTCGGCGCCGGTCGCCGCGACTTCACGGTGCGGATCCCCGCTGCGGCGCTACCCGCCTTCCGGCGTGCCGGGCTCGAGCCCGATCGCCTCGCCGGACGCCGCCTGCGCGTGCGCGGCTGGCTCTTCGAGGCGGGCGGCGCCATGATGGAGGTGGAGGAGGTGCTGCAGATCGAGGTGCTCGAATGAGGCCTTGGCTCCCTTCGCGACGGTCGCTCGCGGCCGGCTTGGTGCTCGTGCTCGCGGCCTGCGCGCAGGTGCGCAACCCGGCCACGGGCGAGCTGCAATACACCTCGATGACCCCGCAGGACGAAGTCCGGATCGGCCGGCAGGAGCATCCGCGGGTGCTGGCCGAGTTCGGCGGCGAGGCCAAGGATCCGAAGGCGCGGGCCTACGTCCAAGAGATCGGCCAGAAGATGAAGGCGGTCTCGGAGCTCGCCCAGCAGCCCTTCACCTTCACCCTGCTCGACAGCGACATGGTGAACGCCTTCGCCCTGCCTGGCGGCTACGTCTACGTCACGCGCGGCCTTTTGGCGCTCGCCGACGACGAAGCCGAGCTCGCGGGCGTGCTCGGTCACGAGATCGGCCACGTCACCGCCCGGCACACCGCCCAACGCTACGACCGGGCGATGCTCGGCCAGCTCGGCGCGATCGCCGCCACGATCGCGGGCGGGATCCTCGCGGGCGAGGCGGGGGCCCAGCTCGGCCAGGCCGTGGGCGGCACGCTCGCGACGGCCTACGTCCAGGGGTTCTCGCGCGAGCAGGAGCTCGAGGCCGACCGGCTCGGCATCCGCTATCTCGCCCGGGCGGGCTACGATCCCGTGGCCATGGCGAGCATGCTCGACGCGCTCGAGGCCGAGAGCCGGTTGCGCGCCCGCATCGAGGGGCAGAAAGACACGGTGCCCGATTGGCTCCGGAGCCACCCCCGCACCAAGGACCGAGTGCGAGAGGCGGCGGCCGCGGCCGCCGGCAAAGAGAGTGGCCGGCGGGAGCGCGAGCGCTTCCTCGCGGCGATCGACGGGCTCACTTTCGGCGAGAGCCCGGCCCAGGGCTTCGTGCGCGGCACCCGCTTCGTCCATCCGGAGCTCGATTTCCGCTTCGAGGCCCCGCCGGGCTTCACGCTGATCAACCGGCCGAACGCGGTGATCGGCCGGGCGGGGGACGGTCGCTTCCTCCAGTTCGACCTCGGCGAGGCGAAGGGAAACGTCGATCCCGCGACCTACCTCCAGCAGGAATGGGTGACGAAGCAGCGGCTCGAGCGGGTCCGTTCGATCGCGACCCAGGACGGCCGGCGGGGCGCGCTCGGGCTCGGCCGGGTGGTCTTCCGCAACAAGCCGGCCGCGGCGATGTTCGCGGTCGTCGAAAGTGGTCGGCCGCGGCAGTTCTACCGCTTCGTGCTCTTGCGCGAGGGCGGGCTCTCCTCGGCCGATCTCGCCGCCTACGAGGCCACGGTCCGGAGCCTGCGCCGGCTCGATGCCGCGGATCGCGCCGAGGCGCGACCCTACCGGATCCGCATCCACACCGTCCGGCCCGGCGAGAGCGAGGCGAGCCTCGCCGCACGGATGGCGATCCCGAACGGGGCGGAATGGTTCGCCGTTCTGAACGACACCACCCGGCGACCGGTCCGACCGGGCGAGAAGGTCAAGCTCGTCGTGCGCGAGTGAGGTCACCGCCCGTTGTCCCGGAACGGCCGGCGGGCGATAGAGCCGGGTGAACCGCCGCGGCGGCCCGACCGCGGCCGAGAACGACGCCTCGAGGAGACCCGAGAATGGCCCGGTTCGACGTCCTGTCCGGCAGCTTCGACAATGCGCGCGCGCCCTTGCGCGGCCTGCGCCGCGCCGAGGTGACGAGTTTCTCGGCCAGCGAGGTGACGCTCACCGCCGGCGCGTCGGTGTTCACGATCGCCGGCAGCGGGTTCACCCAGGACGCGAGCGGCAACGTCACCGGCGGCACCGTGACCGCCATCGCCGAGCGCAGCCGCGGGGTGCTCCTCTACACCTTGAGCGAGCTCACGATCCCGGCGGTCGATCTGGCCCGCTGGATCGACCGGAACCGCAACGCGGATTTCCTCGACGCGGCCTATGGCGGCGACGACGTCTTGAACGGCGCCGGCGGCAAGGACCGGCTCTCGGGCTTCGCCGGCGCCGACCTGCTCAACGGCAACGCCGGGGCCGACACGCTCGACGGTGGCGAGGGCGACGACCGGCTCGACGGCGGAAGCGGTGCCGATCGAATGAGCGGTGCCAAGGGCAACGATACCTACCTGGTCGACGATCCGCGCGATCGGGTGCAGGAGGCGGCGGACGGCGGTATCGACACGGTCGAGGCGAGCGTGAGCTTCACGATCCCCCGGAACGTCGAGATCCTCCGCCTCACCGGCAGCGCTGCGATCGACGCCGCCGGCGGCAAGGGCGACGACCGGCTCGAGGGTAACAGCGGTCAGAACAGCTTGGACGGCGGCCCGGGCGACGACGTGCTGCTGGGCGGGGCCGGGGCGGACTTCCTCGTGGGCGGGCGCGGCGCCGACCGGTTCGTGATCGATACGCTCGCGGGCGGGATCGACACGATCCGCGACTTCGACGCCCGACGCGGCGACGTGCTCGATCTGTCCGAGCTGATCACGGCCTTCGACGGAACGCCCACCAACCACGTCCGGCTCACCGGCTCGGGCCGCGCGGTCCAGGTCGAGATCGACGTCGACGGCGGTGGCAACAGCTTCGTGCCGGCGGTGACGGTGCGCGGCGAGCTCGGTCTCGACGTCGACGCCCTCGTCGCGGCCGGAACGATCGTCCTCACCTGAGGGTCGAAGGGCCGGGCTCGTCGACGGCTGCGGCGACCGCCTCGGCGATCGCGCGGGTGCCGGAGCTACCGCCGAGCTCGATCGGACGGATCCGCCCCTCGGCGAAGACTCGCTCGACCGCCGCCTCGACGAACCGGGCGGCTTCGCGGCAGGCTTCGATCCCGCGCGTCCTGCCGAGCCAGTCGAGCATCATCGCCGCCGAGAGGATCATCGCGGTCGGGTTCGCGATCCCCTTGCCGGCGATGTCCGGGGCGCTGCCATGGGCGGGTTGGAAGAGGCCCTTGTCCCGACCGAGATCGGCCGTGGGCGCGAAACCCATCCCACCCACGAGGGCAGCGCCCAGATCGGACAGGATGTCGCCCATCAAGTTCTCGGTCACGAGCACGTCGAAGTCCCAGGGGCGGCGAACGAGGTCGAGCGCGGTGGCGTCGACGTAGCGGCAGCCCGTCTCGATGTCGGGATGGAGCTTCGCCCGCTCGAGGAAAACCGTGCGGAAAAAGACCATCGAGCCGAGCACGTTGGCCTTGTCGACCAGATCGACCCGGCCCTTGCCGCCGCGGCCCTTGCGCTCGCGGGCAAGCGCGAAGGCCATGTCGAACAGCCGCTCGCTCGCCGCGCGCGTCACCACGAGCCGGTCCTCGGCCCGATCGGCGGCAACGAGACCGCGGCCCCGCCCGGCGAAAAGGCCCTCGGTCTGCTCGCGCAGGATCACGAGGTCGATCGCCCGGGCACGCGGATCGGCGAGCGCCGAGGGCACGCCCGGCAGCGGGCGGATCGGCCGCACACCGGCGAACAGGCCGAGGCGTTCGCGCAGATCGAGCTGGGGGGCGATCTCCCGGCCGTCGGGGAGACGGACGTGGGGCAACCCCATCGCTCCGAAGAGGATCGCATCCGCCGAGGCGGCCCGCTCGAAAACCTCCTCGGACATCGCCACACCCGTCCGCCGATAGGCCTCGGCGCCGGCCTCGAGGTGGGCGAAGGACAGTCGGAAGCCGCCGACCCGGCGCTGGACGGCCTCGAGCACGCGGAGGGCGGCCTCCACGACCTCGGGCCCGATCCCGTCGCCGGCCATGACGGCGATGTCGAGGGTGGCCTCGTTCACGGTCGGTCCCCCTTCAACCCGGCCGGGTGCGCTCGCGCGCGAGCCGGCGCTTCTGGATCACGCTGATCACGAGCACGACGATCGTCACGAGCGCCACGAGGATCGTGCACACGGCGTTGATCTCGGGCGTCACGCCGAGCCGGGCTTGGCTGTAGATCCGCATCGGCAGGGTCGTGGCGCCGGGGCCGGTGGTGAACGAAGCGATCACGAGATCGTCGAGCGAGAGGGCGAAAGCCAGGAGCCAGCCGCCCGCGAGCGACGGCGCGATCAAGGGCAGGGTCACGAGGCGGAAGGTGCGCAAGGGCGGGGCGCCGAGATCCATCGCCGCCTCCTCGAGCGAGCGGTCGAAGGTGAGCAGGCGCGCCTGCACGACGACCGCGACGTAGCAGGTGGCGAAGGTCGTGTGGGCGATCGTCACGGTCCAAAAGCCGCGCGGCGCATCGAGGCTCACGAAGAGGAGCAGGAGCGAAAGGCCGGTGATCACCTCGGGCATGACGATGGGGGCCACGACCATGCCGGTGAAGAGCGCTTTGCCCGGAAAGCGCTGGATGCGGACCAGCACGATCCCGGCCATCGTGCCGAGCAGGAGGGCGGTCGTGGCGGTCACGAAGGCGACACGCACGCTCACCCAGGCGGAGTCGAGGAGCTGCCGATTGCCGAGCACCGCCTCGTACCAGCGGAGCGAGAAGCCGCCCCAGACGGTGACGAGCTTCGAGGCGTTGAAGGAGAAGACGACGAGGATGACGATCGGCAGATAGAGGAACGCGAAGCCGATGCTCAGGGCGGCGAGATCGAACGGGCCCGGGCCGCGGCGCATCGGGCCTCAGCGCAGCCGGGCGAGCGCCTGTTGGCGCTGGAAGAGGACGATCGGTACGACCAACAGCAAAAGCATCGCGATCGCCACGGCCGAGGCCAGGGGCCAATCGCGGTTGGCGAAGAACTCGAGCCAGAGCGTGCGCCCGATCATGAGCGTATCGGCCCCGCCCAACAGATCGGGGATGACGAACTCGCCCACGGCCGGAATGAAGACGAGGAAGCAGCCGGCCAAGATGCCGGGCCGTGCGAGTGGCACGGTGATCCGCCAGAAGGCCACGAGGGGCCTGCAGCCCAGATCGACCGCGGCCTCGAGCAGGGAAGGATCGTGCTTTTCGAGGTTGGCGAAGATCGGCAGGATCATGAACGGCAGGTACGAATAAACGATGCCGATCAAGACGGCGGCCTCGGTGTTGAGGATCACGAGCGGGCGGTCGATCAAGCCGATGCCGAGGAGGAGCGCGTTCAACAGACCGTCGTCCTTGAGGATGCCCATCCAGGCGTAGACCCGGATCAGGAACGACGTCCAAAACGGCAACATGACGGCGAGAAGGAGGAACGGCCGGACCCGCGGCGAGCAGCGCGCCATGCCGAGGGCGATCGGGAAGCCCACGAGGAGGGCGAGGAGCGTGGCGGTGGCGGCGATCCGCAGCGAGCTCGCGAACGCGGCCAGATAGAGGCCGTCCTCGACGAGGGTGAGATAGTTCTGCACGCGCAAGCGGATCGCGAGGTAGAGCTCGCCCGCCTCCTCGACCCATTCGACGATCGGCAGATAGGGCGGTTGGGCGAGGGCCGGCTCGCTCAAGGAGAGCTTCAAAACGATCAGGAACGGCAGCAGGAAGAACAGCGTAAGCCAGGCGAAGGGCACGGCGATCAACAAGAGCCGCCCCAGGGCGAGCCGATCGCGGTCGGAGGGTCCGCTCACGACCGGAGCACCACGCTCGCATCCGGCCCCCAGAAGAGCCAGACCCGATCCTCCCAGGTGATCGGCCGCTCGATCAGCCGGAGCTTGTTGGCCTCGGTCGCGCGCAAGAACAGGCCGTTGTCGAGCCGGACGTGGTAGACCGAAACGTCGCCCAGATATTCGATGTCGAAGACCTCGCCGGTGACGCAGTTGTGGCCGGTCTCGGCTGGCGGGCTCTTGGCGATCGACATTTTTTCCGGGCGCACCGCGACCCAGAGCGGCTCGCCGGGAAGGGCCGGGACCGGTCGGTCGGTCACGATCTCGATGCCGAGGGCCGGGGCGCGCACCCTCATCGTGGAGCCGTTCACGCTCGAAAAACGCGCCTCGATCAGGTTCACCTCGCCCACGAACTCGGCGACGAAGCGGGAGGCCGGGTATTCGTAGATTTCGCTCGGCGTGCCGATCTGGGCGATCTGACCGTCGCGCATGATCGCCATCCGCGAACCCACGGTCATCGCCTCTTCTTGATCGTGGGTGACGATGACGAAGGTGAGACCGAGTCGGTCTTGGATGTTGACGAGCTCGAGCTGGGTCTGATCCCGCAGTTTCTTGTCGAGCGCCCCGAGCGGCTCGTCGAGGAGGAGCACTTTGGGGCGCTTGACGAGCGCGCGGGCGAGCGCCACCCGCTGCTTCTGGCCGCCCGAGAGCTGCTCGGGCTTGCGGTCCTCGAGCCCTTCGAGACGGACCAATCGGACCATCTCGGCCACGCGCTCGGCGATCTCGGCGCGCGGAAGGCGCTCCTGCTCGAGGCCGAAGGCGATGTTCTTGCGCACCGAAAGGTGTGGGAAGAGCGCATAGGATTGGAACATCATGTTGACCGGCCGCCGCCAGGGCGGAACGTCGGTCATGTCTTGGCCGTCGATCAGGACCCGGCCCGAGGTCGGCCGCTCAAGCCCGGCCAGGATGCGCAGCAGCGTGCTCTTGCCGCAACCGGAGGGACCGAGCAGCGCGAAGAACTCGCCCCTGAAGATGTCGAGGGTGACGTTGTCGACCGCGTAGACCTCGCCGAAGGTCTTGGTCACCCCCTGGATGCGGACGAAAGGGACCGCCTCGGGGTCCTGCCAGGGCTCGATCCGCGGGCGAGCCTCACGGACCGGCCGCGCCGTCGTCACTCCTCAGCGGCCCTTGGTGACGCTGGTCCAGAGCCGCGTGAGCACCCGCTGGGTGCGCTGGTCGTGGGGCGTGATGACGAAGAGCTTGGCTCTGACCTCCGGGGTGGGAAAGAGGTTCGGGTCGGCGGAGACCTCCGGGTCGACGAGCTTCATGCCCTCCCGATTGCCGTTCGGGTAGGTCACGAAGTTCGAGGCCTTGGCGATGACCTCGGGCTCCATGATGTAGTTCATGAAGCGGTGGGCATTGTCCGGGTTCGGCGCGTCCTTGGGGATCGCCATCATGTCGAACCAGAGCAGCGCGCCCTCTTTCGGGATGACGTAGCGGATCTCCTGCTTGCGCTTGGCCTCGGCGCCGCGCTGGCGGGCGATCCCGGCATCGCCCGAATACATCATGGCGATGCAGATGTCGCCGCCGGCCATGGCGTTGATCGTCTCGGAGCTGTGGAACTTGCGGATGTGCGGCCGGACCTTCTTCAACGCCTCTGCCGCCTTCTCGAGGACCTTCGCGTCTTTGCTGTCGGGGTCCTCGCCCTGCCAGCGCAGCACGGTGGCGAACACGTCGTCGGCGGCATCGAGCATGTAGATGCCGCAGTTCTTGAGCTTGTTCGTGTATTTCGGATCGAACAAATAGTCCCAGGAATCGATTTGATCGGTGCCGAGTGCCTTCTTGACCTTCTCCACATTGTAGGCGATCCCCGTCGTGCCCCACATGTAGATGAAGGCGTGGCGATTGTCGGGATCGAACTTGGCGACCCGGGCGTGCAGGTCCTCGTCGAGGTTCTTCCAGTTCGGCAGCTTGCTCTTGTCGAGCGGCTGGAAGACACCGGCCTGGATCTGCCGGGCGAGGAAGGTGGCGGTCGGCACGACGATGTCGTAACCGGTTTTGCCCGCCAGAAGCTTGGTCTCCAGGATCTCGTTGTTGTCGTAAGTGTCGTAGACGACCTTGATGCCGGTCTCGGCGGTGAACGCCTCGAGGATCGCGGGGTCGATGTAATCCGACCAGTTGTAGATCCGCACTTCGCCGGCCGCACCGGCCGGGCCGGGCCCGGCCAAGAGCGCGCCCGCGAAGGCCACGACGACAGCCAGGGCCGTGCGCATCGGGCCGTCTCCTCCTCGCTGGGATCGGGGACCGGGGAGCCCCCGCGCAGCAAGCGATGGACCAACCGGCCCGGAGCGTCAACGGCATCGACGGCCGGCCGGAAGCGGCCGCCGTGGGTGTCGTGGCGGCCCTGGGCCGCCCCTCGCGCGATCCTCACCGTGAAGTCGAAGCGCGACCCTTCGCCACCCGCGAGAGGATCGTGGGCTCGCCGGGCTCGAGGTGCCGCTCGGGTGTCGCGACTCCGAGGATGGCGGGCTACAGGGGCTCAAACCGCACCCAGGGCGGGGCGAACCGAGAGATGGCTGTCGACCGAGACCACGCCCTCGACATTGCGGGCAGCCAGGACGAGCGCCTCGGCCTCCCTCGCGGAGCCCACGAAGCCCCAAAGGTGCACGACCCCGTCGCTCACCACGATGTTGACGTAGGGCTGGTAGCCGAGGCCCGCTTTGTCGAGCTCGGCCATCAATTTCTCGCGGATCGTGCGGTCGTCGAGCTTGGCCTCTCGCGGCGGCGCCAAGGCCAAGGCGCGCAGCAGGTCGGCGCGGCTCACGATGCCGACGAGCTTGCCGTCGCGGACCACCGGCAACCGCTTGACCTGCTTCTCCTCGAGCAGCCGGGCGGCCTCGGCGAGGGTGGCCCCCTCGTCGATCACGGTCACGAGGTCGGTCATGATGTCGCGGGCGAGGCGGCCATGGGCTTTGACGTACTGCTCCGCCCGCCGCTCGGGGCTCGCCAGGAGCTCGAGCCACCAGCTCCGCCGGCGGCCGTCGTCGGTGTCCTCGAGCCGGCGGATCAGGTCGCCCTCGCTCACGATGCCGAGCACGCGGTTCTCCTCGTCGATCACCGGGACGCCGCTGATCCGGTTCTCGACCAAGAGCCGGGCGATCTCGCTCACCGGCGTGTCGGGCCGCACCGTGATCACCTTGGTCGTCATGACGTCTCGGACCTGCATCGCCCAGCTCCCCCTCCCTGCGCCGCGTTCTGCCGCTTGCCCGGCCTGTCCTGCGCAATCTATCCATGATGCTGCGGACCGGGGAAGGGGAGGCTCGGCGTGACCGCTCTGCGTGACGAACCCGTGACGGTGCTCGGAGGCTGGCCGCGGCTGCGCAAGGATCCCGCGAGTTTCGCCCTGCGGCCGAACCTGGTCGACTACGAGGCGACGCGGGCGAGCTTCTCCTGGGATGCGGCGCGCGCCGGGCTCGCGGGGCTGCCCGGCGGTGGGCTCAACATCGCCCACGAGGCGGTCCACCGCCACGCCGCGGGGCCGCGCGCGAGCAAGACGGCGCTGCGCTGGATCGGCAAGGACGGCAGCCGGCGCGAACTCACCTACGCGGCGCTCGCAGCCGAGGTCCGCCGCTTCGCGAACGCCCTCGGGGCGCTCGGCGTGCGCCCGGGCGAGCGGGTCTTCCTGCTCTTGGGACGCATCCCCGAGCTCTACGTCGCGATGCTCGGCGCGCTTTCGGCCAAATGCGTGGTGTCACCGCTTTTCTCGGCGTTCGGCCCGGAGCCGATCGCGACCCGGATCGGCATGGGCCAGGGGGTGGTGCTGGTCACCACGCCCGAACTCTACCGCCGCAAGGTCGAGGGGATCCGCGCGAGCCTAGCCACCCTCCGCCAGGTGATCCTGGTCGAGCGGGTGGGGGAAGCGGAGCCGCTGCCGGGGACGGTGCGCTGGGCGGAGCTCCTGGCCCAGGCGTCGCCCGAGTTCACGGTGCCGCCGACCGACCCCGAGGACTTGGCCCTCCTCCACTTCACGAGCGGCACCACCGGCCGACCGAAGGGTGCCATGCACGTCCACGGGGCGGTGCTGACCCACTACGTGACCGGCCTTTACGCCCTCGATCTGCACGAGGACGACATTTTTTGGTGCACGGCCGATCCGGGCTGGGTCACCGGCACGAGCTACGGGGTGATCGCCCCCTTGGTGCACGGCATCACGAACCTCGTGGTCGAGGTCGAGTTCGACGCCCAGACCTGGTACTCGGTTCTGGCCGCCGAACGGGTCACGGTTTGGTACACCGCACCCACGGCGATCCGGATGATGATGAAGCTGGGCGCCGAGGCGGTCCGCGGCTACGATCTTTCGAGTCTGCGCTTCATGGCCTCGGTCGGCGAGCCCTTGAACCCGGAAGGCGTGATGTTCGGTGTCGAGGCCTTCGGCCGGCCGTTCCACGACAATTGGTGGCAGACCGAGACGGGCGGTATCATGATCGCCAACTACGCCGCGATGGACGTCAAGCCCGGCTCGATGGGCCGGCCGCTGCCCGGGATCGAGGCGGCGATCGTCCGACGCGAGGCGGACGGCACGGTGCACGTCGTCGATGAGCCCGGGATCGAGGGCGAGCTCGCACTCAAAAAAGGCTGGCCCTCGATGTTCCGGGGATATCTCGGCGAAGAGGAACGCTACCGCAAATGTTTCGCGGGGGACTGGTATCTCACGGGTGATCTCGCGAAGAAGGACGAGGAGGGCTATTTCTGGTTCGTCGGTCGCGCCGACGACGTCATCAAGTCGGCCGGTCACCTGATCGGGCCGTTCGAGGTCGAGAGTGCCTTGATGGAGCATCCGGCGGTGGCCGAGGCGGCGGTGATCGGCAAGCCGGACCCGATCGTGGGCGAAGTGGTCAAGGCCTTCGTCGCCTTGAAGCCCGGCTTCGAACCGTCCGAGGATCTGCGCCGCGAGCTTTTGGGCCACGCCCGCAAAAGGCTCGGCCCCGCGGTGGCCCCCAAGGAGATCGACTTCCGCGACACGCTGCCGCGCACCCGCTCGGGCAAGATCATGCGCCGACTGTTGAAGGCCCGCGAGCTGGGCCTGCCCGAAGGCGATCTCTCGACCCTCGAGAGCGACGAGCGGCCAGCCGCGGGCGGTCAGCCGCCGAGCCCGCCTCCGGTCGGAGCGGGCCCGTGAACCCCAAGATCCGGCTCGACCGCCAGCGGCTCCTCGAGCTGTTGCGGCAGATGATCCGCATCCGCCGCTTCGAGGCCAAATGCGTCGAGCTCTACCAGGCGCAGAAGATCCGGGGTTTCCTCCACCTCTACGACGGCGAGGAAGCGGTCTCGGTCGGCGTGATGGCCGTGCTGCGCCCCGAGGATTGGGTCGTGGCCACTTATCGCGAGCACGGCCAAGCCTTGGCCCGCGGTATCCCGATGCGCCCCTTGATGGCCGAGATGCTCGGCAGGCTCGAAGGTTGCTGCCGAGGCCGCGGCGGCTCGATGCACATCTTCGATGCCGCGACGCGCTTTCTGGGTGGCAACGCGATCGTCGGCGGGGGCCTGCCCTTGGCGGTCGGCACCGCCTTGGCCGACAAGATGCAGGGCCGTGCCGCGCTCACCTGCTGCTTCTTCGGCGAAGGTGCCGTCGACGAGGGCGAGTTCCACGAGAGCGTGAACCTGGCCGAGCTCTGGCGGCTGCCGGTCCTGTTCGTCTGCGAGAACAATCTCTATGCGATGGGCACGCCGCTCGCGATCGCCGAGGCCGAGACCGACATCGCCAAGAAGGCGGGCTGCTACCGGATGCCGTCGGAGGCGGTCGACGGGATGGACGTGGTGGCGGTCGAGGCCGCGGCGGCGCGCGCGGTCGAGCGGATCCGCGCGGGCGAGGGGCCGGCCTTCCTCGAATGCCGCACCTACCGGTTCCGGGCGCACTCGATGTTCGACGCCCAGCTCTACCGCAGCAAGGAGGAGGTCGAGGCCTGGCGGCAGCGCGACCCGATCGAACGGCTCGCCCGCTGGATGGCCGAGACCGGCCTCTTGCACGCGGGCGAGCGGGAGAGGCTCGAGGCCGAGATCGACCGCGAGATCGAGGATGCCGTGGCCTTCGCCGAGGCCGGCAGCCTCGAGCCGGTCGAGGAGCTCGAGCGCTTCGTGCTGATGGAGGACGTGCCGCAGGACCGGCTGCTCCTCGGGGTCGGCTCGTGAGCGCGCCCATCGTCACCTACCGGGAGTGCTGCAAGCAGGGGATCCGCGCCGCGCTCCTGGCCGACCCGCGGGTGTTCCTCATGGGTGAGGACGTCGGCCGCTACGGTGGCTGCTATGCCGTGAGCAAGGGCCTGCTCGAGGAATTCGGCCCCGAGCGGATCCGCGACACGCCCTTGTCCGAGAGCGCCTTCGTGGGTGCCGGGATCGGTGCGGCGATCGCGGGCATGCGGCCGATCGTCGAGATCATGACGGTCAACTTCTCGCTCCTCGCCCTCGACCAGATCCTCAACAACGCCGCCACCATTCCGCACATGTCGGGCGGCCAGTTCGCCGTCCCGCTCGTGATCCGGATGGCCACGGGCGGCGGCCGCCAGCTCGCCGCGCAACACAGCCACAGCCTCGAAGGCTGGTACGCGCACATCCCGGGGCTCAAGATCCTCGCACCGGCGACGCTCGAAGACGCGCGCTACATGCTCGCCCCCGCGCTCCTCGATCCGAACCCGGTGCTGATCTTCGAGCACATCATGCTCTACAACATGGAGGGCGTACTCGACCCTGCCGTGACCTCGGTCGACATCGAAAAGGCGGCGATCCGCCGGCCCGGCCGGGACGTCACGCTCGTGACCTACGGCGGCTCGCTCTTCAAGACGCTCGAAGCGGCCGAGGATCTCGCCCGCGAAGGGGTCGAGGCCGAGGTGGTCGATCTGCGCGTGCTGCGGCCGCTCGACCAAGAGACGATCCTCGCCTCGGTCCGGCGCACCCGGCGCTGTGTGATCGTCGACGAGGGTTGGCGGAGCGGGTCGTTGTCGGCCGAAATCGGCATGCGGATCGGCGAAGAGGCCTTCTACGAGCTCGATGCGCCTTTACGCAGGGTCTGCGCGGTCGAGGTGCCGATGCCTTACGCCGGCCATCTCGAGCAGGCGGCCCTGCCGAGCCGGGAACGCATCGTGGCGACGGTCCGCGCCCTCCTGCGGCCCGGGAGCTGAAGGTCGTGGGCCTGTTCCGCATGCCGTCCTTGGGTGCCGACATGGAAGCGGGCACCCTCGTCGAATGGCTCGTCAAGCCCGGTGACAAGGTCAAGCGCGGCCAGGTCGTGGCGGTGGTCGAGACCCAGAAGGGCGCGATCGAGGTCGAGTGCTTCGAGGAGGGCACGGTCGAGGAGCTCCTCCTCGCCCCCGGGCAGAAGGTGCCGGTCGAGACCCCGATGGCGCGGATCCGCGCAGCCGGCGAGGCGCCCGGCCCGGCCGCCGTGCCGCCACCTCCTCCGCCGCCTACCCCCGCGGCGGAGTGCATCGAGCCGCGACCGGCAGCGGCACCGTCGGCCGCCCCGCCTCCGCCGCCTCCTCCCTCCGCCGCGCGGCCGGCGGGGCTCAAGGTCTCACCGGCGGCGCGTCGGCGGGCCCTCGAGCTCGGCGTGCCGCTCGACCGCGTCCACGGGACGGGCCCGGACGGGGCGATCACGGTCGCGGACGTCGAGTCGGCGGCCCGGGGTGCCGCGGCCGAGGCCCCCTCCCCGCCGCCGACGCCGGCCGCCGCCGTCCCGCCCGTGGCCGAGCCGAGCACGCCCGTCGCACGCCGTGGCTTCGACCCGGTCGAGATGCGCAAGGCGATCGCCGCGGCGATGAGCCGCTCGAAGCGCGAGATCCCGCACTATTACCTCGCGAGCACGGTCGCGATGCACCGAGCCCTGGCCTTCCTCGAGGCCACCAACCGCGAGCGGCCGCCGCCCGAGCGGCTCCTGCCGGCCGTGCTGTTGCTCAAGGCGACCGCGCTCGCGCTTCGCGAGGTGCCGCAGCTCAACGGCTTCTGGATCGACGGCGGGTTCCGGCCGGGGCCCGGCATCCATCTGGGCTGGGCCATCGCGTTGCGCGGCGGTGGCCTCGTCGCCCCGGCGATCCACGATGTCGACAAGCTGGCTCTGCCGAAGCTCATGGCCGCCCTGCGCGACCTCGTCGGCCGGGCGCGCAGCGGCGGGCTCAAGAGCTCGGAGTTGGCCGATGCGACGCTCACGATCACGAGCCTGGGTGAGCGCGGGGCCGAGTCGGTCCTGCCGGTGATCTACCCGCCGCAGGTGGCGATGGTCGGCTTCGGCGCGATCGTCACCCGGCCCTGGGTCGACGAGGCGGGCGGGCTCGCCGCCCGGCCGGTCGTGCAGGTCAGCCTCGCGGCCGACCACCGGGCGAGCGACGGCCATCTGGGCAGCCGGCTGTTGGCCGCCATCGACGACCATCTGCAGCGACCGGAGACGCTATGACCCGAGACGAGCTCGAGGCGGTGGTGGCGGACGTGCTCGCGGGGATCGCCCCCGAAGCGGACCTCGCCACGGTCGGGGAAGGCGAGGATCTGCGTGAAGCCCTCGACCTCGACTCGATGGACTTCTTGAACCTGGTGATCGGCCTGCACGAGAAGCTCGGGATCGACATTCCCGAGGCCGACTACCCGAAGCTCTTCAGCAAGGGCGGCCTTTTGACCTATCTCTCGGCCAAGACCGGCGGCTGAGGGGAAGCTGCGCGGGCTCTGGAGCGGGTGATGGGAATCGAACCCACGACATACAGCTTGGGAAGCTGTCGTTCTACCACTGAACTACACCCGCCCGCCCTTCTGTTTAGGGTCTCGGCCGGCGCTTCGCAACTCCCTTCCGCGCGACCGGAGCCTGTCGCTCGGTGCTCGTGAGCCTGCCGCTGTTGCTGCGGGTGCGGGTCCTCGACCCGGCCCGGCTCACGGGGCTCGCCCGCCTCGACGTGCTCCTGCTCGAGACCCTGCCGGCCGATGCCGCGCTCGACCGCCTGCCGCCGAGCGCGATCCTCGCGGTGCTCGCGGCCGAGCCAGGAGCGGTTCTGCCCGAGGGGCTCGTTCCCCGAGTTCTCGGTCCGGCGGCGCAATGGGGCTCGGACCGCGCCTTTCTCTTGGAGCTCGCAGCCAGGGTGGGCGGCCCGCCCGACGCTGCGCGCTGGCTGCAGATGCGCGATCCGGGCGAGGTCGGCGAAGTGTTCGCGAGCCGGCCGGTGGCGGTGGAGCTGGAAGAGCGGGGGGCGCGGATCGTGGGCGGGCCTTCCCCACCGGTCTTCACGCCGGCGGGTGAACTCTTGACGCGGTTCTGAGCCGTCGCAGGCGGTCCTTCCGCTTCCGCTCCGGCCTCACTACCTTGAGGCCGGGCGATGCGGAGGGCGCGCGCCCGACCGCCTCGTCGCGAGCCGAGAGACCATGCCGACCGTCAACGAGATCCGCCAGACCTTCCTCGACTATTTCCGCCGGCACGGGCACGAGGTGGTGCCCTCCTCGCCGCTCGTGCCGCACAACGACCCGACGCTCCTGTTCACCAACGCCGGCATGGTCCAATTCAAGAACGTCTTCACCGGCGTCGAGCACCGCCCCTACAAGCGAGCGGTCACCGCACAGAAGTGCGTGCGCGCCGGTGGCAAGCACAACGATCTGGACAATGTGGGATACACCGCCCGGCATCATACCTTCTTCGAGATGCTGGGCAATTTCTCGTTCGGCGATTACTTCAAGGACGTGGCGATCGAGCTCGCTTGGAACCTGGTGACCCGGGAGTACGGTCTGCCCAAGGACCGGCTCATGGCCACGGTCTACGCCGAGGACGACGAGGCCTTCGAGCTCTGGAAGAAGATCGCCGGGCTGCCGGAGAGCAAGATCGTCCGCATCCCGACCTCCGACAATTTCTGGGCGATGGGCGACACGGGGCCGTGCGGCCCCTGTTCGGAGATCTTCTACGACCACGGACCCGAGGTTCCGGGTGGTCCGCCGGGCTCGCCGGATGCCGACGGCGACCGGTTCATCGAGATCTGGAACCTCGTCTTCATGCAGTACGAGCAGGTCGACAAGACGACCCGCATCGCCCTGCCCAAGCCTTCGATCGACACCGGCATGGGGCTCGAGCGGATCGCCGCCGTCCTGCAGGGCAAGCACGACAATTACGAGATCGACCTGTTCGAGCGGATCATCGCCAAGACGGTCGAGCTCACCGGCACGCCCTTCGCCGGCGACAAGCGCCCGTCCTTCAAGGTGATCGCCGACCATCTGCGGGCCGCGGCCTTCTTGGTCGCCGACGGCGTGATGCCGGCCAACGAGGGCCGCGGCTACGTGCTCCGGCGGATCATGCGCCGGGGTATGCGCCACGCCCATCTCTTGGGCGCCGAAGAGCCGCTCCTCTGGCGCCTCGTGCCCACGCTCGTGGCCGAGATGGGCCAAGCCTATCCCGAGCTCGGTCGCGCCGAGCCGCTCGTCCAGGAGGTCCTCAAGCTCGAGGAGACGAGCTTCCGCCGGACCCTCGAGCGCGGCCTCAAGCTCCTCGAGGAGGAGACCGCCCGGCTCGCCCCCGGCGCGCCCTTGCCGGGCGAGGTCGCCTTCAAGCTCTACGACACCTACGGCTTCCCGCTCGATCTGACCGAGGACGCGCTCCGCGCCCAGGGGCGGAAAGTCGACCGCGCCGGCTTCGATGCGGCGATGGCCCGGCAGAAGGCGGCCGCGCGGGCCGCCTGGAAGGGCTCGGGCGAGGCGGCAATCGCACCCGTCTGGTTCGAGATCAGGGAGGAATTCGGGGCGAGCGAGTTCTTGGGCTACGCCACGACCCGAGCGGAGGGTCGCTGCGTCGCCCTCGTGCGCGAGGGGCAGCGGATCGAACGGGCGCGTGCCGGCGAGGAGGTCGCGCTGGTCGCCAACCAGACCCCATTCTACGGCGAATCCGGCGGTCAGATCGGGGACACGGGCATCATCCGAACGGCCGAGGCGCTGCTCGAAGTCGTCGACACGAAGAAATATCTGGGCGACCTCGTGGTCCATCTCTGCCGGGTCGAGCAGGGCGAGATCCGCGTCGGTGCCGACCTCGATCTGCGGGTGGACGAAGCCCGGCGGGCCAAGCTGCGCCGGGCGCATTCGGCGACCCACCTCCTGCACGCCGCGCTGCGCCGCCATTTGGGCCCGCACGTGGCCCAGAAGGGCTCGCTCGTCGCTCCCGACCGACTGCGTTTCGACTTCAGCCACCCCAAGCCCTTGAGCGCGGAGGAGCTCGCGATCGTCGAGCGCGAGGTCAACCATTATCTGCGCCAGAACGACGCCGTGACCGTGCGCATCATGGCCCGCGAGGAGGCGATCGCTTCCGGTGCCATGGCGCTCTTCGGCGAGAAGTACGGCGAGGAAGTCCGCGTCGTCGCGATGGGCCGCGAGGAGGACGGGCGGCCTTACTCGGTCGAGCTCTGCGGCGGCACGCACGTGGCGCGGACCGGCGACATCGGTCTCGTCCGGCTCACGGCCGAGAGCGCGGTCGCGGCCGGCATCCGCCGGGTCGAGGCGGTGACCGGCGAGGCGGCCTTCGAGCAGACGGCGGGCGAGCATCGGCTGCTCGAGGAGTTGGCCGAGCTGCTCCGCGTCGGGATCCCCGACCTCCCGGCTCGGGTGGCGAGCCTGCTCGAGGACCGCCGCAAGCTCGAGCGCGAGCTCGCCGAGACGCGCCGCAAGCTGTTGACCGGCGCCGCCGCCGGCCCCTCGGACGGGATCCGGCTCGTGGGTGATCTCAAACTCGCGGCGCGAGTGGTCGAGGGGATTCCGCCCAAGGAACTGCGCGGCACCGCCGACGCGCTCAAGAAGGAGCTCGGCTCCGGGGTGGTGGCCCTGGTCGGCGTGAACGAGGGGAAGGCCGCGGTGGTGGTGAGCCTGACCCCCGATCTGGTCGGCCGGCTCGACGCGGTCCGGCTGGTCCGGGCCGGGGTCGAGGCGGTGGGCGGCCAGGGCGGCGGCGGCCGAGCGGATTTCGCCCAGGGCGGTGGGCCCGATGCGGCGCGAGCGGCCGAGGCGCTCGCCGCGATCGAACGGGCATTGGCCCAGGCCCACGCCTGAGCGCACCGAAGCCGACGACCGCAGCCGTGCTCGACGAGCTCCTGGCGCCCTGGCGGGCGGTCTGGGCGCCTTGGCTACGGGCTTTCGAGGCGGGCTCCGCGCGCCTCGGGCTCGCGCCGCTCGCCGGCCTCGCCGGCGCCCTGGCGGACGATCTGGAGCTGGGCGAACCACCGACGGTGCGACTCGCCCAGGCCCTCGCCCGCGCCGCCCAGCGGCCGATCGCCGCCGAGACGATTCACGAGGGGCCGTTCTCTCGCCTCGTCCTGATCGCCCCCGGGAACGCGCGGCGCGGCGGTCGGACGCTCCTGGTCGCACCCTGCTCGGGCTACGCCGCAGCGGTCCTGGCCGAGCTCGCCCTCGTCCTGCTCGAGCGCGGCGAGCTCGCCGTGCTCGAATGGCACGACGCCCGGCTCGTGCCGGCAGCGGCCGGCCCCTTCGGCGCGGCCGAGCAGGCGGCCCTCGCGGGCGAGGCGATCGCCCGGACCGGGCCGGATCTGGTCGTCGCCGTCTCGCAATCGGGCGACGCCGCCCTGGCGGCCGCCCTTGCCGCGCGCGTGGCCGACCCGCGGGACGCCCCGCGCGGCCTCGTGCTCCTGGGCGCGCCGGTCGTCCCGGAAGTGGGACGGACCGCCTTGCAGCGGGCGCTCGCGAGCCTGCCCCCGGCGACCCTCGCGGCCGCCTGCCTGAGCCGCGTCGGCCCAGGCTTTCCGGGCGAGGGGCGGCTGGTCTTCCCCGGGACTCACCAGCTCCGCACCGTGGCCGCGGCCGAGCCCTGGCTCTACGGGACGGTCCGGCTCGGGGCGCTGGTCGAGCGGCTCGACGGTCGCGAGGGGCCGTGGCGGCGAGCGCTCGGTGACCTCCACGCGATCCAGCACGTGCCGGGCGAGCTCTGGCTCGACCTGGTCGGCCGGCTGCGCGGCGGAGAGGTGCCGCTTTCCGAGGAGGCCCGGGCGGCCGGGCGGGGCCTCGCGCTCATGACCGTCGAGGCCGGGGCGGACGCGCTCGTCGGCCCCGGCCAGACCCATGCGCTGCACGATCGGCTCGGCCCGAGCCGGGCACCGCGCGCCCGCCTCACCCTCGAGCGGGCCGGCCATCACGACCTGTTCGTGGGACCGCTCTTCCTCGGCAGCCTGGCGCCGGCCCTTCTCGGCTTCGCGGGCGAGCTCACAGGCCGAGGGGTCCGACCCGTCGGCGGCTGATCAGCCGCGCCGGCGCGCTTTGAGGGTCGCGGCGGCCGGCTTGCGCTCGGGCCGCCAGACCCGGCCCTCGGGGTCGAGCACGCCCTTGGTCAGGATCACGTTCGCCCAGGGCCGCCGCTCGAGCGTGGCGACGATCGCCACGCACTCGCGCGCGGTCTCGTAGAAGCGGAAGCGCTCGATCCCCCCGGTCGGCCAGGTGCCCGCGACCTCCTCCATCATCCGGACGAAGTCGGCGTGCGCCGGCTGCAGCCGACCCGGCTCGCCGTCGGCCTCCATGAAGCGCACCGGGGCCTCGACGAAGCCGTCGAGCGGCAGGACCGAGAGGACCGCGCGGCCGGCGCGGACCAGGTCCTGGTCGAGGCGAACGGCGGGCGGGCCCAGATGAAAGGCCGGGAAGTTGGCATCCACGAGGGCGATCGTGTCGCCGTGGCCCATCTCGCGCAGGATCGCCAAGAGCTCACCCGGGAGCAGCGGGTCGATGCCGATCAGCATGGGGGTTCTCCTCCGAGTTCGGCGTGCTTGACGGGCCGCGCCGCACCGCCGGATGATCGAGCTTGGGCGGCCGCGGCTGCCGCATCGAGCGGATCATGGCGAAGAAAAAGGCGAAGCGCGGCGAGAAGCCAGCCCGGACGGCGCGTTGGACGGTGCGCGGCGTGCCGCCGCGGTTGCAGAAGGCGGCCGGTGATGCGGCGCGTGCCCAAGGGCTCACCCTCGGTCAATGGCTCACCCGGCTGCTCGAGGAGGGCACGGCGCGCGACGCGCCGAACGGCGCCGGGCCGGCCACGAGCTGGGCCGAGGCGATCGAGGCGCGGCTCGCCCGGCTCGAGGCCCGGCTCGGCGAGCCGCCGCCCGCCCGGGACGCGCCGGAGTGAGCGCCCGCCCCTCAGCGGATCGCCTCGCGCCGACGGGTGAGCTGGAGCGCTTGGCCCTTTTTGGCGCTGAGCGTGCCGCGGTTGACCCCGAGCCAGCCGATCTCGCCGAACAACCGCCCGTATTCGATCTTCGGGCAGCGGTCCATGACCACCCGGCAGCCGGCCGCCTCGGCCCGGCGCGCGGCCTCGTCGTGGCGCACGCCGAGCTGCATCCAGATCACCCGGATGCCCTTCGCGATCGCCGCCTCGACGATCGCCGGCGCCTCCTCCGAGCGGCGGAAGATCTGGACCATGTCGGGAACGAAGGGGATGCTCGCGAGGTCGGGCTGGACGGTCTCGCCCAAGAGCGTCTGGCCGGCGTAGCGCGGGTTGACCGGGATCACCCGGTAGCCCTTGCCCTGCAGGTAGAGCATGGCGAAGTAGGACGGCCGCATCTCGTTGGTGGACGCGCCGACCATCGCGATGGTCTTCACCTCCAACAAGATCTTGCGGATGTAGGCGTCGTCGTAGACGAGCGGGCTCTGGGCCATCGAAGGCTCCGGGGCGTGGTCAACCCGCGATAAAGGGTGGCGGCGGCTCCGATCAAGGGTCGGGCCAGCGGCAGTGTGGCGACGCGCCGCGCAGCCGCGCGGCCCGCTCGAGCCGGCGCGCCGCAGCCTCGATCCGGCCGACCGCTTCGAGCGCGCGGCCCCATTCCTCGAACGCGCAATGCAGTCGCCCGTCGCGCCGGGTGGCCTCGCGAAAGGCGTCGATCGCTTCGGCCTCGCGGCCGGCCGCGCGGTGCGCCATGCCGAGCTCGAACCGGATCCAGGCATTCTCGGGCTCGAGCACGACCGCCCGCTCGAGCTTGTCGACGGCCTCCTTCGGCGCCCCCGCACGGGCGAGGGCCTTGGCCCAGTCCCGCAGCGGCCGGGCCGAGCCGGGATGGCGGCGGGCCGCTTCGGCGAACGCTTCGCGAGCCTCGTCCGTGCGGCCGAGCGCAGCGAGCACGTCACCACGCCGCAACATCGCCTCGAGGGAAGGACCGTCGAGCCCACGCGCCAGGGCGAGCCGGTCGAGCGCCTCCTCGAGCAAGGCCTCGCGGCCGTCGCGGCTCCGCTCGTCGAGCCGCAGGGCGGCACGCCAGGCCGCGGTGGCCCAGAGCAGATGCGCCCGCTCGCCGTCGCGCTCGCGACAGACGGGCTCGATCAGGCAGGCGTTGAGTGCCGCGACCACGGCGTCGAGCCCCGAGAGGGCGGCGGCCGGGTCGGCCGACTCGGGCAGCCGTTCCAGGCGGGCGACCAGGCGATGGGCGGCGAGCGCGATCGGGTCGAGCTTCTCGAGGAGCCGCTCCGCACCGCGCTCCAGCGCCGCGCCGACCGCCGCCCGGTCGGTGGCGGTCGGCTCGACGGCCAGCGTGATCGGCTCCAGAGCCCCGCCCGGCGGGGTGATCCGCAGCCGCAGCGTCTCGGCCCCGTCGATCTGGACGAACTCGCCGCTCACCCGCCGATCCGGACGGCCCGCGAGGTCCTCGAGCAGCCGCACGAGCGCGCCCATCGACAAGCCCAAGAGCGGTACCTGGAAGTCGGCGGTCTTCCAACCCATCGCCACGGTCGGCCGCTCACCGCGCCAGAACGCCGCCTCGCTCACTTCGGCGATCGCGTCGACCAGCCGGCTCGCCAGAACCTCGCCGTCGAGCCCCGCCTCGCCGAGCCGACGCGGCACCGCGATCCGCTCGACGACGATCGCCTCGCGGCGGGTCTCGGCCAGGATCGACCAGCCGATCACGAGCAGGATCGCGACGATCGCCGCGCTGACCAGAAGATTGCGGGTGGCGTCGAGGGCGGGTCCGAGCCGGCCCAGCGCCCGCGACAGCAGCGTACCTGCCCGCCGCGGCGACTCGACGGCCGCAGCACTCTCGGCGGGCGGCGCCGCGGCGAAGCGTCCACGCGCTTCCTCGAGGCCTTTCATCGTCCGGCGGGCTCGCGCGAGCGGGAGGGCAGAGACGGCTCGACCGTCAATAGACGCCCACCCCGAGCCGCGGTCAACTCCGGGAGGAAGGGCCCTTCAGGCGCCGCACCAGACCGGGGTGCGCTTTTCGAGGAAGGCGTCGATGCCCTCGGCGGCGTCGCGGGCGAGCATGTTCTCGGTCATCACCCGCGCGGTGTAGGCGTAGGCCTCGGCGACCGGCAGCTCGAGCTGGCGGTAGAACGCTTCCTTGCCGATCTTGAGGGTGAGGGGCGACTTCGAAGCGATGGTCCGGGCCATCGCCTCGACCTCGGCGTCGAGCCTCTCGTCCGGCACGACCCGGTTGACGAGACCCAGAGCCTTGGCGGTCGGCGCGTCGACGAGCTCGCCCAGGAGCAGCATCTCCATGGCCGCCTTGCGGCCGAGGTTGCGGGCGAGGGCGACCATCGGCGTGGAGCAGAAGAGGCCGATGTTGACTCCCGGCGTGGCGAAGCGGGCGGTCTCGCCGGCCACCGCCAGATCGCAGGTCGCGACGAGCTGGCAGCCGGCAGCCGTGGCGACCCCGTGGACCCGGGCGATCACCGGCTGCGGCAGGGCCAGGATCGTCTGCATGAGCCGCGCGCAGGTGGCGAAGGTCTTCTCGTAGAAGGGCCGCTCCGGGCGGGACCGCAGTTCCTTGAGGTCGTGCCCGGCGCAGAAGGCCGGCCCGGCCCCGGCGAGCACGACGACCCGCACACCGGGATCGCCACGGATCCCCTCGAGCGCGTCGAGCAGCGCCTCCATCGTCGCGAGCGAGAGCGCGTTGCGCGCGCGCGGCCGGTTGAGGGTGAGCCGGACGATCCCGTCCCGCTGCTCGCGGAGCAGAAGAGGTTCGTCGCTCGCCTGGGTCATGCCCGTCCCTCCTCGATTCCGCGGCCGCTATAGCGCGGCCGGGCCGGAACGGACCAGCCCAGAGGGTGGGGACGGGCCGAGCGGGCGGCGCGAACCCCGCTCGGAGCTGCGGAACGGTCGGCGGTCGTCCGGTTCAGCCGTGCCCGCTTTCGCGACAGCAGCCCGCGGGATCGCCGCTGCGCGGCGGCTCGCCGCGAGCCAGTGCCGCGACACAGGCGCAGTCGTCCCGATGCTCATCGAGGAAGCGCTGCACGGCCTCGCGGACGACCTCGCCGAGCGAGCGCCCGAGGCGGGCCGCGACGAGCCGCAGCCGCCGATGGTCCTCGGGCGGCAACCGGCAGCTCGCCCGGCCGGAGGGTGCAGCTGCCCGGCGGGCGGGGCGCGCCGACACCGCGGGCCGCAGGATCGGGTCGAGGAGCGGGGTGCCGTAGGTGTCGGCGAGCGCCCGGGCCTCGCCCTTGCGCGCCAGGAGATCGGCGGTGAGTCGCGCGGTCCTCATGCCATCTCTCCGAGTTCGGCCGCGGGCAGCGCGTCCTCGCCCTCGATCTGCCGCCGGCCGAAGCCGGTCGACAGGACGCGTCGGCGCAGGAACGCCTCGCGGTTGGCGATCTTGACGAGCCGGTCGCGCACGTAGCCCCACAAGGTCACGATCTCCTGCGCGGATTGGCTGTCGGGGTGGGTCTCCATCACGGTCCGCCCGTCGATCATCGAGCTCGCCATGATCAGTTTCTGGGCGATCAGGACCGGCGCGACCGTTCCGTGTTGGGAGAGCGCCACGGCGGCATCGGTGGTCAGCCGCGAGCGGGCGTTGGCGCCGTTGACCACGAAGACCAGTGGCCGGCCGGCGCGCTCGGCGAGGTCGAGGGTCGCCCGGACCGCCCGCAGATCGTGCGGGCTCGGCCGGGTCGGCACGAGGATCAGGTCGGCGAAGTGCATGACCCGGGCGATCGCGGCACTCGCCGCCGGTGGCGTGTCGACGAACAGATAGCGGAAGCCGCGGGATCGCAGCCCGGCGATGTCGTCCTCGAGCGAGCCGAGGGTGGTGCGGGCGAAGTCGGGGCCGGGCAGCTCGCGGGCGTTCCACCAGGCGGCGAGCGAGCCCTGCGGGTCGCAGTCGACCAGGGCGATCGGGCCGTCGCCGGCCAGGTGCGCCTGGACCGCGAGGTGACCGGAGAGCGTGGTCTTGCCGGAGCCGCCCTTTTGCGAGCAGATCGCGACGATTTGCATGGATACCGCTCCGAGGGCGGGCAGGCCCTTGCCGCCGCGCCCGGGGTGGTCGATGTGCCGATTGTGCACGGCTCCCGCTTAACGTTTCGTTGACGGATGAAGGTGAGCCCGTGTTCACCCTCTCCGGGCTGCGGGGCACGAGGCGCAAGGGTGGCCGGAATGACGCGCGGGGCGATGACCGCCGAGGAGTTCGAGGCGCTCGCCACACAGGGCGTGCCCTATGTCGGCCTGCTCGGCTGCCGGGTGCGACGCTTCGAGCCCGGCCGGGTGGAAGTCGAGCTGCCGTTCCGCGAGCTGTTGGTGCGGCCGGGCGGCACGGTGTGCGGCCCGGCGCTCTTCGCCCTCGCCGACATCACCCTCTACGGCGTCGTCTTGTCGCTGATCGGCCGGGTCGAGCTCGCCGTGACGACCGATCTCACCATGCACTTCTTGAGCAAGCCACGGCCCGGCGATCTCGCCGGCGAAGGGCGGATCCTCCGGCTCGGCACCCGGCTCGCGATCGGCGAGGTGGTGATCCGCAGCGTCGGGCGGAGCGAGCCCGTGGCCCACGCGGTGGGCACCTACGCGATCCCGGAAGCCCGCGGGGAGCCGCCCGGCGGCCGGGTGTCGCGCTGAGCCGGGCGCGGCCTCGGCCCTCGCGCCGACGCGGTTGACAGGTGGCCCGCGCGACCCTAAGCACTCGGCCCGCGCGGGCCCGCTCGGGCTCCGCGGTGGTGGATTCGTGCCGCCGAGCGGCAAGACGCGGCGGCCTGGACTCGGGGTTCGAGAGCGATGGCCACATATTCGGCGCGGCCGGCGGAGATCGAGCGGGGCTGGTGGCTGATCGACGCCGACGGGCTGGTGCTCGGCCGGCTCGCGTCGCTGATCGCCAACCGGCTGCGCGGCAAGCACAAGCCGATGTGGACCCCGCATCTCGACTGCGGCGACCACGTCGTCGTGATCAACGCCGAGAAGGTCGCGCTCACCGGCCAGAAGCGCCAGCAGAAGGTCTACTACCGTCACACCGGCTACCCCGGCGGCATCAAGGAGACGACCGCGGCGAAGATCCTCGACGGCCGGTTCCCCGAACGGGTCATCGAGATGGCGGTGAGCCGGATGATGAGCCGCGGGCCGCTGCAGCGGGCGGTGATGCGCAAGCTCCACGTCTACAAGGGCCCCGATCATCCCCATCAGGCGCAGAAGCCGGTGCCGCTCGACGTCGCGGCGATGAACCGCAAGAACAGCGTCAAGGAGGCCGCGCATGGCTGAGACCGCCCGTTCCTTCGCCGATCTGGCGCGGCTGCGGCCGGCCGCGGCGGAGCCGGTCGAGCTCGAGCGCAAGGAGCCGAAGCTCGACGCGTTGGGGCGCGCCTACGCAACCGGTCGGCGGAAGAACGCGGTGGCCCGGGTCTGGATCAAGCCCGGCAGCGGGCGCTTCACCGTCAACGGCCGCGACATGCCCGCCTACTTCGCGCGGCCGACGCTGCAGATGATCATCAACCAGGCCTTCGACGTGCTCGATCGTCGCGGCCGCTACGACGTCATGTGCACGGTCAAGGGCGGCGGGCTCTCGGGCCAGGCGGGTGCTGTCCGCCACGGGATCAGCCGGGCGCTCGTCAACTTCGACCCGACGGTCCGACCGCTGCTCAAGTCGAACGGCTTCCTGACCCGCGACGACCGCGTCGTCGAGCGCAAGAAGTACGGCAAGCGCAAGGCCCGGCGGAGCTTCCAGTTCTCCAAGCGCTGAGCGGTCGGCCGCGCCCTCCCGGGCCGGCAGCGATCGGCGCGCCCGGCGGGCGGGGCCGGCTCGGACGGGCGGAGGTGGCACGAGGGGGTGCGGCGTGCTCCTGGTGCTGGGCTCGATCAACGCCGACCTCGTGCTCGAGGTCGAGACGCTGCCCGGACCGGGCGAGACCGTGCTCTGCCCGGGCTGGCGGCTGGCCCACGGCGGCAAGGGTGCCAACCAAGCGGCAGCCGCCGCCAAGCTCGGCGCGCGGGTCCGTTTCTTCGGCCGGATCGGCCCCGATCCGTGGGGTCCGGTGCTCCGCCGAGGGCTCGAGGAGGCCGGGGTCGAGGTCGACGGCCTCGCGAGCTCGCCGCGGCCCACCGGCACGGCGGTGATCGCCGTCGACCGGGCGGGCGAGAACCTGATCCTGGTCGCGAGTGGCGCCAATCTCGACGTCTCCCTCGACCAGCTCGACGGCGCCGGACTCGGCCCGGGCACCACACTCCTCTGCCAGAACGAGATCCCGCTCCCCGTGACACTCGCCGCGCTCGAGCGGGCGCGCGCGGCCGGGGCGCGCACGATCCTCAACCTCGCGCCGGCGGCGCCGCTGCCGGCGGGGGCTCTCGACCCGGTCGACCTGCTGCTCGTCAACGAGCACGAGGTGGCGGCGCTGCTCGGCGGCGAACGTGAGCCCGAGGTGGCCGCGGCCGCGCTCGCGGGACCGCAGCGGACCTGCGTGCTCACCCTCGGCCGCGCGGGAGCCTTGGCCATCGGCCCCGACGGCGCTTGGCGGGTTCCGGCGTTGACGGTCCGGCCGGTCGACACGACCGGTGCGGGCGACGCCTTCGCGGGCGCGCTCGCGGCCTTCCTCGATCTGGGCCTTTCGCTGCCCGAGGCGCTCGCTCGGGCGAGCGTGACGGCCGGGCTCGCCTGCGAGCGGCTCGGCGCGCGCGAGGGCCAGCCCGATCGGGCGGCGGTCGAGGCGCGGCTCGCCGAGCTCGGCCCCCCGGTCCCGATCACGGCGGCGCGAGGGAGCTGATCCGCCGGGGGCTGCGGGGCGTAAGGTTCGATGTCCGAGGCGGGGATGGCGGGGATGATGCGACGAGCGCTCTTGGCAGGCGCGGGGGCGTGGTTCGCGGCGCCGATCGTCGAGGCCGTGGCGGCGCCGCCTTCGGTCGAGTTCCAGGTCTTGCGCAACGGCCGCGACATCGGCCGCCACCGGCTCGTGCTCCGGCGCGAGGGCCAGGACGTGCTCTGCGGAATCGAGGTGGAGCTCCGGGTCGGGCTCGGGCCGATCACCTTGTACCGCTACAGCCACGAGAACCTGGAGCGCTGGCGGGCCGGCCGGTTCGTGAGCTTCGCGAGCCGAACCGACGACAACGGCACGAAATACGCCGTGCGGGCCGAGCGCGCCGCCGACGGCATCGCCGTTCAGGGCGCGGACGGCGCCTTCCTGGCGCCGGCCGACGCTTGGCCCACGACCTATTGGTACCCGGGCTTCCTCGACCGCGGCGCCTGGATCGACACGCAGTTCGGTCGGCTCCGACGGGCTCGGGTCGTGCCGGCCGGCGAGGGCGTCGTGCCGGTCGCCGGCCGCGAGGTCACGGCGCGTCGCTTCCGCCTCGAAGGCGATCTCGCCCTCGAGCTCTGGTACCGGGACGGGCACTGGGTCGGGCTCGCCGCGACCGCGCCGGACGGCTCGGCGCTGACCTACCGTCTGCTCAGCGAGCCCGCGCTCGCCCTCGCCGGCCTCGGGTGAGCGCGCTCCGCTATCTCTTCGCCGACCATCTGAGCCGCGGCGTGTCGAGCCTCGAGGGGCTCGACCCGGCGCGCGACGTGGTCCTGTTGACCGAGGTGGCGGCCGAGTGCACCTACGTGCCGCACCATCCGAAGAAGATCGCCTTCCTGCTGTCGGCCATGCGCCACTTCGCGGCCGAGCTCCGCGCGGAAGGCGTCCGGGTCGACTATGTCCGGCTCGACGACCCGGGCAACACGCAGAGTTTCGCGGGCGAGATCCGCCGCGCCGTGGCCCGCCACCGGCCGGCGCGCATCGTCTTGTGCGAACCCGGCGAGTGGCGGGTGCTCGAGGAGGTGCGCAGCTGGGAGGCGGTACTCGACGTGCCGGTCGAGATCCGCCCCGACCGCCGCTTCCTCTGCTCGACCGAGGCGTTCCGAGCCTGGGCGCAGGCTCGCCGCGGGCTGCGGATGGAGCCCTTCTACCGATGGATGCGGCAGCGGACCGGCCTGCTCCTCACGGCCGACGGCGAGCCCGAGGGCGGGCGCTGGAACTTCGATGCCGAGAATCGCGAGCGGGCGCCCGCCGATCTCGTCTTTCCCCGGCCTCTCCGCTTCCCACCCGATCGCATCACGAGCGAGGTGCTGGATCTCGTCCGCATCCGCTTCTCGGGCCATTTCGGCGAGCTCTTGCCGTTCGGCTTCGCGGTGACGCGGGCCCAGGCGCTCCTCGCCCTCGAGCATTTCCTCGCCCACGCCCTGCCGCGCTTCGGCCCCTATCAGGACGCGATGCGCGCGGGCGAGCCCTGGCTCTTCCACAGCGCGCTTTCGCCCTATCTCAACACGGGCCTCCTCCTGCCCGAAGAGGTCTGCCGGCGCGCCGAGGCCGAGTGGCGGGCAGGCCGCGTGCCGCTCGCGAGCGCCGAAGGCTTCATCCGCCAGATCCTCGGCTGGCGGGAATATGTCCGGGGCGTCTATTGGCTCTTCATGCCGGATTATGCCCGGCGCAACGCCCTGGGCGCCGACCGACCCTTGCCATCCTTCTATTGGACCGGCCGGACCGAGATGGCCTGCGTGCGCCAAGCGGTCGAGCAGACCCGACAAGAGGCCCTCTCGCACCACATCCAGCGGCTCATGGTGACCGGCAATTTGGCGCTCCTCCTCGGGGTCCGGCCGAGGGAGGTCTGCGATTGGTACCTCGCGGTCTACGCCGACGCCTTCGAATGGGTGGAACTCCCGAACACGCTCGGGATGGCGCTGCACGCCGACGGCGGGATCATGGGCTCGAAGCCCTACGCCGCCTCCGGCGCCTACATCGACCGGATGAGCGACCTCTGCCGCGGCTGCCGCTTCGACGTGCGGCAGAAGAACGGCCCTCGGGCCTGCCCGTTCAACTATCTCTACTGGGACTTCTTGCTCACCCAGCGGGAGCGGCTCGGGCGCAACCCGCGCCTCGCTCAGGTCTACCGGACCCTCGACCGCTTCCCGGCCGAGCGGATCGAGCGGATCCGCGCCGATGCGGCGCGTTTCCGTGCCGAAGCTTGCGGCGGGGCCATGGAGGTGGCGGTTACTCGGCGGCCGCCAGGAGAGCCCCCTCCGCCGTGACGCTCGCTCGCCCGGCCTCGACCGGCAGCTTGTGGAAGACGATCACCGCCTGGCCGACCTCGATCCCGAACTTCGAGAAGGTCGAGCGGTTGAGCAACGTCTCCTCGTCTTGCAGGAGCATCCAATCCTCGACCGCGAACGACCAACGCGAGCCGCCGATCGGCAAGGTGAAGGTGTAGCGCCACTGGGCGGCCCGACCCACCGCGACACCGGTGGCGGTGCCGACGAGATCGGAGGCGCGGCCCTCGTAGCGGCCCGGCGCGAGGCGGCGGATCGTCCAGCTGCGCCGTTCCCGCTCGCCGTCCTTGTAGAAAAATTCCTCCTCGAGGGTCAGCGTGTCGCCCTCGACCCGACCCACGATGTCGACCCGGAACTCGCGGCGGATCCGCCCGAACCGGTCCTGGAAGAAGCCGTGGCCGCGGGTCCGCCCGGCGAAGAACGTTTCCGGCAGGAACGCCGGCCCGCTGCCTTCGAAATCCTCGGGTCGCATGGGCGAGCATCCTCCGCCGACGAGCAGGATCGTCAGGAGCAGGATACGCAGCACGCGGCCGATCCGATCGCCGGGGCCGGCCCGTTCGGCCCGGGCGGTGCCGGCCTCAACCACGCTCGAGCCGCACCTGACGAACGTCGATCGAGCCGGTGCGGAAGCCGGTCTCGCAATAGGCGAGGTAGTAGCGCCACAGGCGGCGGAACCGCTCGTCGAAGCCCCGGCCGCGCAGCTCGGGCCAGGCGGCCTCGAAACGGGCGCGCCAGAGTGCCAGCGTGCGGGCATAGTCGCCGCCGAAGGTCCGCTCCGCGGTCGGCACGAGCCCGGCCATGCGGTACTGCCGGTCGAGGGCCGTGGGGCTCGGCAGCATGCCGCCCGGGAAGATGTAGGTCTGGATGAAGTCGGGGTTGGCGCGGTAGGCCTCGAACCAGGCGTCGGCGATCGTGATGAGCTGCAGGCCGGCGATCCCGCCCGGCGCCAGCCGCTCGCGCAGCCGGGCGAAGAACACCGGCCAATAAGCCTCGCCCACGGCCTCGATCATCTCGATCGAGGCGATCCGGTCGAACCGGCCGGTGGCGTCGCGATAATCCTGGAGACGGATCTCGACCCGGTCGGCGAGGCCCTCCTCCTGCACGCGTCGGCGCGCGTACTCGGCCTGCGCGGGCGAGATCGTGAGGCTCGTGACCCGGGCGCCGAACTCGCGGGCGGCGAGGATCGCGAACGCCCCCCAACCGCTACCGATCTCGAGCAGCCGGTGGCCGGGCGCGAGCTCGATCAGCCGGGCCAGGTGGCGGCACTTGGCGAGCTGCGCCGCCTCGAGATCCGCGGCGCCGTCCTCGAACAAAGCCGAGGAATAGAGCATCGTCGGATCGAGCCAGGCGGCGAAGAAGTCGTTACCGAGATCGTAATGGGCGCGGATGTTGCGGCGTGCCATCGAACGGTTGTTGGCGCGCAGGGCGTGCCGCAGGCGGCGCAGCAGCGCGAGCGCACGGCTGCCGTAATAGCTCCGCCCGAAGGCCTCGGCGTTGCGATCGAAGAGTTCGAGCAAGGCCACGAGATCCGGGCTGTCCCACTCGCCCGCGACGTAGCTCTCGGCGAAGCCGACGCTGCCACCCAGAAGCGTGCGCCAAGCGAGCCTCGCGCTGTGCAGCTGGAGGTCGGCCGAGGGCCCGGGCTCGGCGCCGCGCAGGAGCCGTACCGTGCCGTCGGGCAAGACGAGGCGCAGGCTCCCGCGCCGCAGCGCTTCCAAGCGCTGGACCAAGCGGCGCAGCAGGAGCCCGCCCGACACGGCCCGGGCCGGGGGAGAGAGGCGCTCGCCAGCCTCGCCGGCGCTCGAGCGTTCCATGGTCGTGCCGATCCCGAAAATCTCCATCAGGGCGCGGCGCGCGGTCTCGTAGGTTCTACCTCACGTGGAAAGTAGCGCGCTCCCTTGAGCCACAGTCGCGCCGCCTCCCAATGAATGCCGCCGATCACCTTGAGCGTCATCAACGGATCGCGCAGCAGACAGCGCAGGAGCTCGCGGTCCTCGAGCGGCCGCCGCTCGCCCGTGTGGCTGGCCACGAGCTGGGTTCCCTCCGCGACCGTCTCGCGGATCGCGAAGGCGAGCCGTTCCCCCGGCTCGCGGAAGCGGAAGGCGTAGGAGGCTTGCATCGGGATGAACGGCGAGACGTAGAAGCTCTTGGGGCAGCCGTGCGCCACGGGGATCCGCAGGTCGTGGCGCGGCGCCGCCGGCAGCACGTAGGTGGTCTGTTCGCCGAAGGTGTTCTTGACCTCGTAGACGACGCCGACGAGCCGCTCGCCGTCGTAGCCGAAATAGATGCTCAACGGGTCGAAGACGTAGCCCAGGATCCTCGGGAAGCAAAGGAGCCGGATCCGCGGCCGCTCGGGCACGATCCCCTTCTCGGCCAAACGTGCGAGGGCCCAGGGTAGGAGCGGGCTACCGTCGCGCGGTCCGTGGTCGCGCTGGTGGAAGGACAAGAGGTTCGGCCGATCGACGGAGAGAAGCCGGAGATGGCGCCCGAGGATCGGCAGCTCGTCGAGGTCGAGAAGCAGCGAGAAGACGCGGTAGACGAAGCGGTGCTCGAAGGGCAGCCGGCGATGGTGCATGATCCGGCCGCGGTAGAGACAGGAACGCAGCGCCCTCACGCCACACGCGCCCCGACGAGCCGCGCCACGTTGGTCGACTCGGACTCCCAGGGCGGTCGGACGCCCAGGGCAGCCGCCGCCTCGATCGCCGAGCGCAAACCGTCCTCGTGGAAGCCCCAACCCAGCCAAGCCCCGGCATAGTCGACCCCGCCGCGGCCGCGGATCCGCGGCATCGCCGCCTGGGCCCGCAATGCCGGGCCGTCGAGGATCGGATGGGCCCAGTGGAAGGTGCCGTGCACGAGTTCGGCCCGTGGCTCGCGCGGCGGGTTCAGCGACACCAAGATCGGTTCGTCCGTGTCGAGACCCTGCAACCGGTTCATCCAATAGGTCACGCTCGCGGGTGCCGTGGGGTCGCCGCCGGCCGGCGCGAGATAGTTCCAGGCCGCCCAGCAACGCCGGCGGCGCGGCATGAGCGCGGGATCGCGGTGCAGAACGGCGCGGTTCGGCTGGAAGCGGATCGCGCCCAGGATCGCGCGCTCCTCGGGGTCGGCATCGACCAGCACGGCCAAGGCCTGGTCCGCATGGCAGGCGAGCACGACCCGATCGAAGCGCTCCACACCCTGGCCCTCGACCGCGAGCTCGACCCCGCCCGCCACACGGCGGACCGCCCGGACCCTCGCCCCGAGGCGCAGCCGGCCGCGCAGAGGCGCGGTCATCGCCGCCACGTAGCGGCGCGAGCCGCCGACCACCGTGCGCCAACGATGGTGGCCGTCGATCCCGAGCAGACGGTGGTTGTCGAAGAAGCGCAACAGGCTCGCAGCGGGCATCTCGAGGACGCTCGCCGGCGGGGCGGACCAGATCGCCGCGGCCATGGGCACGAGATAGCCGCGCACGAAGCCGGGGCCGAGGCGATGCCGCCGCACGAATTCCCCGACGGTCGCAGGATCGTCGGGGGTGCGGGCGAGGAAGCGGCGGCCGGCGCGGTTGAAGCGCGGGATGTCGAGCAAAAGGCGCAGGAAACGCGGCCGAAGCAGGTTCGAGGGCTGACCGAACAGGCCGCCCAGCGAGTGGCCCGCATATTCGAAGCGACCGTCCGCGAGGCTCGCGGCGAACGACATGTCGCTCCAGCGGGTAGGCACGCCGAGCCGGGCGAAAAGCCGCGTCAGGTTCGGATAATTGTGCTCGTTGTAGACGATGAAGCCGGTGTCGACCGGCAGGCTGCGGTCCCGCAGAGGGACGTCGACCGTGTGGCTGTGGCCGCCCGGGCGGACCTCGGCCTCGTACAGTGTGACGTCGTGACGGCCGTGCAGGAGCCAGGCGGTGGCGAGCCCGCCGATACCGGAGCCGACGATCGCGATCCGCACGGGACCTCCCGGTCGGGCGACCGGGTGCGCCCGCCGGCCCCGGGGGAGAATGAGCCGGCGGGCGCGGTGCCGGTCGGCCGACAGCCGTCACGACACCCCTTCCTACGCCGGGCGGTGACCCGCAGATCACCCGACGAACCGTCTCAGGTGCGGCCGCCGCGCTGGAAGGGGGCGAAGCGGACCGGCAGGACGCGGCGCAGCTCGAGCCGGTCACCGGGCCGGCGGACGACCACCGTCAGATGCTGGACGCCGTCGGTCGGGCCGAGCGGCAGGACCAAGCGGCCGCCCGGCGCGAGCTGCGCCAAAAGGGGCGGCGGCAGATGGTCGATCGCTTCCTTGACGATGATCGCATCGAACGGCGCCCGCTCCGGCCATCCGTTGTAGCCGTCGCCCTCCCCGAGGAAGAGGCGGTCCGCGGGCAGGTCGGCGAGCAGCCGGCGGGCGACCGCCACGAGTTCGGGCAGGATCTCGACGCTCGTCACCCGGGCGCCGAGGCGCACGAGAAGCGCCGCTTGATAGCCGGTGTCGGTGCCGGTCTCGAAGACGGAATCGCCGGGCCGGACCTCGGCGAGGTGGAGCATGAGCGCGGTGAGGAACGGGTCGGCGAGGTTCTGTTCGGGGTGGACCGGCAACGGCCCGGGCCCGTAGGCCCGATCCCGTAGAGCCGTCGGCACGAAGCTCTCGCGCGCCACCTCGCGCATCGCTTCGAGCACCCGCGGGTCGAGCCGGGCCACCCCGGTCACCGCGGCGGTCGCCTGGGCCTCGGCCTCGATGCGGCGGACCATCTCGGCGCGGGCCGCGGCAGGGTCGGCGGGTGCGGCCGCGGCGGCCCCGGCGAGCAGCGAGGCGCCGAGGATGGACGCGCGCGCGAGGAGGAGAAGGGTGCGCATGGGCGAGCCTCCCACGGGCCCGCGGCGCGCTCTCGCGCCCCCTTCAGGCGCCGAGCGCGACGCGATCGTCCGTCAACATGGCCTCGAGCTGCTCGGCTGTCAGCGGTTTGGCGAAGAAATAGCCCTGCGCCTCGTCGCAACCCTCGCGCAGGAGGAAGTCGCGCTGCGCCGGGGTCTCGACCCCTTCGGCCAGGACCTTGAGGCCGAGAGTTTTGCCGAGACTGATGATGGTCCGGGCGATCGCCGCGTCGTCCGGATCGTCGGGCAGGTCCGTCACGAAGGACCGATCGATCTTGATCTTGTCGAGCGGGAACCGCTTGAGATAGGCGAGCGAAGAATAGCCCGTGCCGAAATCGTCGAGGGCCATGGTCACCCCGAGCGCGTGCAGGGCCTCGAGGGTGGCGACCGCGCCCTGCCGGTCGCGCATGAGGGTCCCCTCGGTGATCTCGAGCTCGAGGGCCTCGGGCGGCAGCCCGGTCGTCCGCAGCGCGCGCGAGACGGTCTCGACCAGGTCCTGGTAAGCGAACTGGGCGGGCGAGAGATTGACCGCGATCCGACCGAGCGGTAGCCCGGCGGCCCGCCAGCGGCTCGCCTGGGCGCAGGCCTCGTGCAGGACGAACTCGCCGAGCTCCAGGATCTGCGAGGTGTCCTCGGCGACCGGGATGAAGCGGTCCGGGGGAACTTGGCCGAGCTCCGGATCGCGCCAGCGCACGAGCGCCTCCACGCCGACGAGCCGGCCGGTGCGCAGCGCGTATTGCGGCTGGTAGGCGAGCTGCAGCGCGCGGTTCTCGAGGGCGATCCGCAGCCGCGCCTCGATCGCCTTGCGCTCGCGCAGCCGCGCGTTGAGCTCGGGCGAGAAGAAACGGAAGACGCCGCGCCCGGCGGCCTTGGCGGCGTAGAGGGCGATGTCGGCCTGGCGCAGGAGGTCGCCCGGCCCGAGCCCCTCCCCGGTGGAGAGCGCGATGCCGATCGAGGCGGTCGAGAACACCTCCCGGTCGGCGATCCGGAACGGCGAAGCGAGCGCCGCCGTCACCCGCGAGGCGAGCGCCGCGGCCGCTTCCGGTCCCTCGATCTCGTGTTGGAGGATCGCGAATTCGTCACCGCCGAGCCGGGCCACCAGATCGGCCGTCCCGACGAGCCCGGCGAGCCGGCCGGCCACCTGGCGGAGCAGCTCGTCGCCGGCCTGATGGCCGAGCGTGTCGTTGAGCCCCTTGAAGTCGTTGAGGTCGATGCAGTGCAGGGCGACCGTCCGGCCGCGCGCGGCGGCGGCCCCGACCGCCGCGGCGAGTCGCTCGTCGAACAACAGCCGATTGGGCAGCCCCGTCAGATAGTCGTGCAGCGCCAGATGACGGATCCGGCCCTCGGCCTCGACCCGTTCGGTGACGTCCTGGGCTGTGCCGAGCACGGCGACGGGCCCACCCTCCTCCGACCGGTCGAGCTCGGCCTCGACGCTCAGATGCCGGAGTGCGCCGTCGAGCCGGCGCAGGCGGAGCGTGACGCTCACCCGGCCGTCCCCCTCGCCGACCAAGCGGAGGAGGCCGCGCAGTTTCGGCCGGTCCTCGGCCGCCACGGCGCGCAGCACCGCGCGCAGCGGCAAAGGTCCCGCACGGCCGGGCCGGCCGAGCAGGCGGTGGAGTTCCTCCGAGCCCTCGAGCGTGGTGCTGCCGGCGAGCCACCGCCAGGACCCGACCCGGGCGATCGACTGGGACCGCTTGAGCAGGGCCTCGCTGCGCTGCAGACGGGCGGTCATCCGATGCCGCTCGGTGACGTCTTCGGCGAGGGTCAAGAGATAGCGGCAGGCCTCCGACCCGTCCGGCACCGCGACCTTGCGCACCCGGTGCCAGCGCCGGCGCTCGCCCGACCCCTCCGCCAAAAGCTCGTCGACCGGCCGATCGGGCGCGGTCCGCACCCGCGCGTCGAGTGCTGCGAGCGCCGCCGTGAGCCGATCGCCCGAGGGACCTCGGACGGCCCGCGCCAACAAGCCCTCCCGCCCCGCCGGGTTGGTCAACAGCACCTGCCCGGAGGCGGCGTCGGCCACCGCGAGCGGCCAAGGCAAATGTTGGACGATCGTGTCGAGGAAGGCTCGGCTCTGGGCCAGCCGCTGCTCGGCCACCACCCGTTCGGTGACGTCGTAATGGAGCGCCAAGACGTGGCTCGGCCGGCCGCAATCGCCCTGGACGAGGACCTCGAGGGTCCGAAGCCAGCGCCGCCCGCCCACCACCTCGACCGGCTCGGTCCGGTCGGCGACCGGGCTCCCGCCGGCCACGAGCCGCGCCTCGTCGCTGCGTCGCGCGGCGGGATCGCCGAGCCCGAGCTCGTCCATCGTCCGGCCGAGGATCGCCTCCGGGGGGCGGCCGACGAACCGACAGAAGGACGGGTTGACCCGAACGAGCGCGCCGCCGCCGAGCTCGCGCACCGCGAGCATCGCCGGCATCGTGTCGAACAAGGCGTCCAAGAACCGGTTGGCGCGGGCCAGCGCCTGCTCGATCTCGACCTCGTGGGTGACGTCGAGGTTGAACGTCAAGATGTAGCGGGGCCGACCCTCGCCGTCCGGTACGGCGAGCTTGCGCGAGAAGAACCAGCGGGTCCGGTCACCGACCTGGCGGGGGAAGCGGCGATCGACCGTGGCGCCTGGCGTCTCGAGGAGCCGGCTCTCCGCCTCGTCGATCGCCGCGGCGAGCTCCGGCTCGTACAGATCGGCGGCGGAGCGGCCGATCAGATCGTGTGCCGGCCGGTCACCGAGGACGCGCTCGGTGCCGGTGGCGAACAGGAAGCGCCGGGTCGCCGCGTCCTTGAGCGAGATGAAACCCGGCATGTAGTCGAGGATGGTCTGGACGAGCGCGCCGTCGACGGCGATGCCGTCGGCGGTGCGCAGCCGCTCGGTCACGTCGTCGGCCAAGACGAGCAGCGCGCGCGGCGGCGTTCCGAGCGGGATCCGGTGCAGGCGCAGCACACGCTTGGTGGCGCCGCCAAGGTCCTGCACGTGATCGACGCAGCCGAGCGTCTCGCCCGCCAGCGCCCGCCGGTCGAAGGCCTCGATTTCCGCCGCGCACAGCCCCGGCAGCCGTTCGGCGAGCCGGCGGCCCACGAGCTCGTCCGGCGCGGCCGCGGCGAGGGCGGCCATCCGGCGATCGACGGCGATCACCCGCCGCTCCCGGTCGAGCAGCGCCCAGGCGAGCGGCAGCCCGCGCAGCAGGGGTCCGTAGCGGGCGAGCGGATCGTCCGGCACCGCCGGCTCGGGGCCGGCCGGGCGCAGGAGGAGGAGGCCACCCCCCTCGAGCGGCGCGTAGCCGGCCGCCGCTTCGCCGCCCGCGCGCAGCACGAGGCGGCCGCGGAACGGCCGACCGGCTCGGCGCGCCCGCGCCAACCGCCGCGCCGCCGGATCGCGACGCAAGAGCGCGCCGAGCGGCCGGCCGACCACGGCGCCGAGCAGGGCTCCGGTCGAAGCACTCGCGGCCCGCACCCGGCCGCGAGAATCCAGCAGCAGCGCAGGGTCCGGGCTCGCCGCCAGAACGGCGTCGGCGGCCGATGGGGGCGGTGCCGCCGCTGTCGACGGCCGGGTGTTCGGGTCGCGTGCCACGCGCCCCAATCTGGCCCGACGTTCTTAAAGAACGGTTGACGCCGCGGCTCGGCGGCGGTCGGCTCGAACGGTCCCGCCGAGCGCGGGGCCGTTCTCGGGAGGCCCGAACCGTGCCGACGATCACCGCCGTCGAAGCGGCCTGCTACCGGATCCCCCTACCCGTCGTCCTGTCCGACAGCACGCACGGCCACATCGCCGCGTTCGAGCTCGTGACGGCGCGGGTGCGCGACGCCGAAGGTGCCGAGGGCACCGGCTACACTTACACGGTCGGCACCGCCGGCCGGGCGGTCGTGGAGCTGATCGACCGCTACCTGGCGCCGGTCTTGCTCGGGCACGACGCCGGCCGGATCGAGCAGCTCTGGCAACGCATGTGGTGGACGCTCCATTATGGCGGCCGCGGCGGTACGGTGAGCCTCGCCGTCTCGGCGGTGGACATCGCGCTCTGGGACCTCGAGGCGCGGCGCCAGCGCCGGCCGCTCTGGCGGCTCCTCGGCGGTCACGACCCGGCCGTGCCGGCCTATGCCGGCGGCATCGACCTCGACTTCCCGCTCGAGGCACTCCTCCGGCAGGCCGACACGTTCCTCGCCGAGGGATTCCGGGCGATCAAGATGAAGGTCGGCCGGCCACGGCTTTCCGAGGACGTCGAGCGGGTGCGGGCGATGCGCGAGCATCTCGGCCCCGACTTCCCGCTCATGGTCGACGCCAACATGCGCTGGACGGCCGACCAGGCGATCCGCGCGGCCCGCGCGCTCGCACCCTTCGCCCCGGTCTGGCTCGAAGAGCCGACCATCCCCGACGACATCGCCGGCCACGTGCGGATCCTGCGCGACGGCGGCCTGCCGGTTGCGACCGGGGAGAACCTGCACACGCTGCACGAGTTCGCGAACCTGATCGCCGCCGGCGGAGTGAGCTTCCCGGAGCCCGACGTCACGAATTGCGGCGGGATCACCGTGTTCATGAAGGTTTGCCACCTGGCCGAGAGCTTCAATCTGCCGGTCACCTCGCACGGCGCCCACGACCTCACCGTCCACCTCCTGGCCGCGGTGCCGAATGCGAGCTGGCTCGAATGCCACGGCTTCGGGCTCGACCGCTACATCCTGGAGCCGTTCGAGCTGCGCGACGGCAGGGCGATCGCCCCGGACCGGCCGGGCCACGGCCTAACTTTCGATTGGGCCGCGCTTGAGCCGCTCCGGGTCGCCTGAGGCGCCCGAGCGCTCAGGCGGCGTCGGCCGTGGCCTCGCGCGCGGCCGGGCTCTCCGGCCGACTGTCGACCAAGAGGAAGGGCGGCCGTGGCGGCACGGCGAGCGCGCTCACCCGGGGCGGTGTCTGCCAGCTCACCGCACCGAACCGACCGCGCGTCGAGAACGGCTGCCACTGCGGTAAAACCTCGCCCGTGTCCTCGCACACCCAGGCCGGGTCGGGTGTCGCCTCGCCCGCTTTGGCGAGCCAGGACTGGACGGTCGAGGCAGGCGCCCCGGCGGCCCGCTCGAGCTCGGCCATCAGCCGGCAGGCACGGGCCGTACCGCCCTTGGCGAGCACCACCTCGAGATGCTCGCGGGCCTGGTCGAGCCGGCCCGCCAAGAGCGCGAGCTCGCCGAGCGCCAAGCGGGTCTCGACATGGTCGGCGGCGCGCGCCCTGAGCCGCTCGAAGCGGCGCAACCGCTCGCCCGGCCGCTCGTTCGGGGCGAGGTCGGCGTAGGCCCGGGCGAGCTCGGGGTGCGGGGCGATCTGCCAGGCCTCCTCGACCAGCTTGCGGGCCTCGCGGTCGCGGCCGAGCCGGTGCGCGATCCGCGAGGCGTGGGCGGCGGCCGGGGCGAAGTCGGGCAACGCTTTGAGCGCCCGACGCTCTTCCTTGAGCGCGTCCATCGGCCGCCGCTCGGCCTCGAGCTCGAGCGCGCGCAGATGGTGGAGCGCGGCCCGGTAGCGGGCCACCTCCTCGGGCCGGGCGAGCCCGAGCGTCGCGAGACGGTCGACCACCCCGAGCGCCTCGGCCCAGCGGCGCGCCCCGGTCAAGAGCTCGAAGAGCGCGCTCACGGCCCAAGGCGCATCCGGCGCCCGCCGATAGGCCCGCCGCGCGAGCTCGAGCGCTTCCTCGCGGTCGCCCGCGCGCATCGCCTGGGTCAACAGACCCCGGAGCCCCATGAGCTCGCTCTCGGGGGCCTCGAGCATCCGCCGGAAGCTCCGCGCCGCCGCCCGGTCGTCGCCGGCGATCTGCGCCGCCTGGGCGTCGAGGAGGAGCAGCGGCGGCGCCTCGCCGAGCAGCCGCCGCGCCTCCAAGGCGAGCGCCCGGGCACGCGCCGCATCCCCCGAGGCGGCCGCGAGGAGGCCGTTGCCGAGGGCTCGGTAGCCGCGCAGCGTGCGGACCTCCTGGCGGTAGCGGCGCAGCCGGCGCGGCGCCGTCACGAACCAGCGGTAGAGCTCGAACAGCACGACCAAGATCGCGGCGAACAGGAGCACGCCCAGGACGAGGACGCCCAGGCTCGAGCGGACTTCGTAGCCCTGGCCGAGGATCGCTACCTCGGCCGGAAAGTCGGCGAGCCAGGTGGCGACGACCGCGACCACGCTCGCGACGATCACGAAGACCAGGACACGGAGCATGGCGTGGCCTCAGCCGGCAGCGGTCAGGAGGGTGCGCAGATGACCGCGCAGCTTGGCGAGGCCGGTCTCGGCGTCGAGCCGCTTGCGGGCCTCGGCGAGCCAGCCGGGCAAAGCCGGGTTGTCGGCCGGCGGGACGCCCTCGAGGGCGGCCACCGCGGTCGCCAGATCGTCGCGGGCCAGTGCGGCGCGCGCCGCCTCGACCGCGGCCGCGTGCGGCCCGCCGATCCGCTTGACCGTCACGACGCTCGAGAGCTGGCCCAAAAGCCGCTCACCGAGCCCCGCCTCGCCCTTGGGCTCGGCCGGCGGGGGCTGCACGAAAGCACTCACCACCGTCTCGAAGCGTTGGCGCAGGCTCGGCAGGGTGGCGACCCCCGCCGCGGCCGGCCGCAACAGGGCCACCGCCTCGGCGATCACCGGGTCGGCCCCGGCCAGCTCCTCGAGGGTGCGCAAGGGTTCACCGAGCGGGCCGCCTCGACCGAGCAGCTCGCCGAGCTCGCCGAGCGCGAGCGCCACCGCCTGCGGCCGCCGATCGACCGGCTTGGTCAGCGCCGCGAGCCCGTCGCGCAGCTCGCCGATCGCCCGGTCGCGCTCGGCGAGCCCCTCGCCCAGCGCCTTGCCGAGGCTCGCGAGCTCGCCGCGGGTCGCGCCGAGCTCGGAAGCGAGGGCACTGCGGACCGTCTCGATCCCGCGCACGAGCTCCTCCCGCGTCTGGCCGAGCCGGGCGGCGAGCGCCTCGTCGGCTCGGACGAGCGCGATCTGTCCCTCGCGCAGCTTCTCGAGCCCGGCATCGAGGGTGTCGAGCCGGCTGTCGAGCGCGGCTTGCGCGCCCGTGAGCGGGGCGAGCTCGCCGCGGAGTGCGCCGAGCTCACCCTTGAGGCCGCCGAGCTCGGCCTTGACCGCACCGAGCTCGGCCTTGCCGGCGGCGAGCTCGCCTTTGAGCGCGCCCACCTCGTCGGTGAGGCGCGCGAGGTCGGGATGGGTCCGGCGCAGATTGTCGAGCGCGAGCGCCAAAGCGTCGACCTGGACGTCGGCGGCGCGGACCTGCTCGCGCAGCTCGCCGAGTGCCGCGTCGGTGGTCGAGCGGTCGCGGGCGATCTTGGCATCGATCTGGGCGAGCCGCTGCTCGAGCGCCTTCAAGGCCCCGCCCAGCGCGGCGAGCTCGCCCGGCTGTTGCAGGGCGAGCTTCACCCGCTCCTCGAGCTGGGCGATCGTCACCTCGAGGCCGCGGGCGCGCTCGCCGGCGCGTGTTTCGACGGCCTGGACGGCGGCGTCCAGCTTGCGCGACAGGCCCTCGAGGGCGGAGGGGAAGGTGGTCACGGCCTCGCTCTTGAGGTCGACCGCACGCAGCCGCTCGGCGAGCTCGGTGCGTGCCTGGTCGAGGGCGGCGAGGCGCTGGCCGAGGCCTCCCAGCTCGCCGGACTGGCGGCCGAGCTCCTGCTCGAGGCGAGCGAGCCGGCTCAGCTCCTGCTGCGCCTGGGCGAGCTCCTGGCGGGTCCGGGCGAGCTCGCCCGCGAGCGCCTCGAGCCGGTCGAGTCGGGCGGTGGTGGCGGCCTGCTCGTCGAGCCGGCGGGCCAGCGCGTCGAGCCGGCCGACGGCTTCGGCGAGCTCGGTGGCGCGTCGCTCGAGGGGAGCGAGCCGGCCTTCGAGCGGCTCCAGCCGGGCGAGCCGCTGCGGCAGGTCGGCGAGGGTGGCGAGACCGCGCTCGAGCGGTTCGAGCCGGGCGAGTTGCTGCTCGAGCGCCGCGAGGCGGCCGATCTGCTGCTCGAGGGCGGCGATCCGCCGGGTCTCGGCGCTCCGGTCGAGCTCCGGCCGCAGGAAGGCCCAGCCGAGGGCGGCCACGATCGCGGCACCGATCACCCCACCGACGATCGCCGCCGGCAAGACGCGCCGTCGGCGCGCCGGTCGTGGAGCGGCCTCCGGCGGGCCCGCCGGCTCGCTCGCGGCCGGAGATTCGCTGGTCTCGGCCATCTGCCCCGCCTCCGTCGTGACCCGGGCCGAACCGCCCGGGTGCTGTGCCTCGTCAGCGCCCGCGCGAGAACGGCCCGCGGCCCGGAACGATCCCGTGTTGCGCTATCATCGCCGCCGTCAGATCTTCAAGGCAGGCGAGCAGCGCCGTTTGGTCGCGTCGCGCGGCGACCTCGATCGAGCGCCAAGGCAGCTGGCGGATCTCCGCGGCGATCGCCTCGGAGAGGCAGACCGCACTCGCGTGCGCGAGCTCGCCCGCGAGCCCCTC
>Ga0073932_1000305_pt1 | contig 126466 bp, 112 predicted proteins | sample DewCreD2012metaG_FD_76967 | JGI IMG/M metagenome (GOLD analysis project Ga0073932, IMG submission 76967) | Hot spring sediment bacterial and archeal communities from British Columbia, Canada, to study Microbial Dark Matter (Phase II) - Dewar... ...
CAGCGGCTCAACCAGCATGTTAGCCGAGTGACCGGGAAGCGGCTCAGTGATGAGCGTTTGCGGCTGATCTTGCTAGCTCGTGGCTAGGTGTCTCAGCGTCCGAAAGAAGACTTAGGTGTCTTAAAGGACAAAGAAGCTCGCCAATGGGCAGAAGAGTTCCTCGCAGGGCTAAAAAAAGCGACGTCCAAGAGCCAACTTTCGAGCTTTTCTTTATGGATGAAACGACCATAAGCCTGCGTTTTCCCCTCAGAGCCTGTTGGATGCGACGTGGTCAACAGAAACGCATTCGAGCTTTCTCAGTTGCAGAACGCCCCTATCACTCGATCGGGGCTCAGCAATGGCGGACAGACCAGGTGTTCAGTCAGGAGGTAGAGCGAAAGAACAGCCAGACCTTTATTCAGTTTTTAGAGTACTTGTTAGCGGCGTGCTTCCCCACCGAGAAAATTGTGCTCGTGATGGACAATGCTTCTTACCATCGCAGTAAAACTGTTCAGGCTGCTTTGAGCCTGTTTGAGCCAAAAGTACGGGTGTTTTGGTCGTCGAAGTATTGCCCAACCCTGAACCCCATCGAACGCTTTTCGAACGCTTTTGGCGTCACTTGAAGGATCTCGCTTGTGCGAATAAGTTGGATCTTTCCCTGAAAAACTTGGCTGAGCGAATTTCAAAGGTCTTATCTTGGCAAAATTCTCTTGACCATGACATCAGAATTTCTTATTTGGAACTATGGATGGTTCATTTTAGAAGCTGACTCCGATGCAGGCGTCAGCACACAAAAAACGTGCACTTCCTTAGGACCATGCACTCCAAGGGTCAGCGTCATTTCGATGTCGGCTGTGCGCGAAGGACCACTGATCATCGCCAATGAAGACGCAAGTCGTACCTCAGGCAGCTTGAGCGCTGCCTGCAGATGTGGATAGATGTGCTCGGCGCGCAGCACCGCCATGTGCAAGGGCGGCAACAACGACGCCGTCAGCGGCTTGCCACGCCCGGCAGGGAGCAGCAGGGTCGCCGTTTCTGCCACGCCAGCCAGGGCGCCGGTCAGCCCGGCTTGAAGGTCGGCATTGGGTTGGTGAGAACAACGAATGCCATGTTGAATCAGGTAAGCCAACAAGCCATCAGGCAAATCATCTTGCTCCCATGCCAGGATGTGTTCGATGTTGCGTTCCCGCAGCAAGGCAAGGAGTCTTTCGCCCAATTCATCCAGCTGGCAAACGGTAAAAACGCCATCCAAGGCTTCCAACTCCCGCTTGAAAGTGGTTACCAGGTCGACCTGCTGTACAGCAGCGTGGAGAGGAAATTGTTCATCCTGATGCGCCGCATCGGGAGAAAAAGGCGTCAGCGTAGCTTTCGCTGCGCTTTGTACCGTCGAATCGCCGGAAGTTTTTTCTCGATGGCTCATCCAGTCGCTAAAAGGCTTGATCGCTGGGCGGGGAAAATCCTTAGAAAATCCCCAACCGGTGAACGCCGGCAGGCGCAGCCAGGGTGAAAACGGCGAAACCAGCCGGCTGAAGAAGCCTGCCAGCCTCTGCGCCAGGCGGTAGCGCCAGGGAGCGACTGCCGCCCAGCCGAAGACGCGCAGCCCCTGCTTTAGAAATCCCGGCGCGCTGGCGGGAGCTTGATCCGCGCCCAAATTGACGCCGCCTGCCCTGACGCGCAACAGCAGCCTGGGAAGATCGATATCAACCGGGCAGGCTTCACGGCAGGCGCCGCAAAGGCTCGAGGCGCGCGCCAGGTGGGCAAATTCTGCCTGCCCAAAGAGCGCTGGCGATAGCACGCTGCCCACCGGACCCGGATAGGTGCTGTTTTCGCCACGTTTCCCCACGTAAGCATGCCCGCCAATCTCCCGAAAAACCGGGCAGGCGTTCAGGCAGGCGCCGCAACGGATGCAGTAGAGGATTTCAGCCAGCGGCGTTTGGCGCAAGGCATTCCGCCCGTTATCTACCACGATGAGGTGACGCACCCGCGGACCATCCACCTCGCCGGGTTGCCTGGGAGAATGTATCAGGCTGGCATACACCGTCATCTTCTGACCGGTTGCCGAACGCGGCAGCAGCGAAAGCATCAGCGCCAGATCGTCCAGGGTAGGCACCAGGCGCTCGATGCCCATCAGGGCGATATGGACATCCGGCACGGTGGTCACCATGCGCCCGTTGCCTTCGTTGGTCAAGAGGCATAAAGCGCCGCTTTCAACAACGCCAAAATTGACCCCCGATAAACCGATATCCGCCGAAAGGAAGATCTGCCGCAGCGTCTGGCGCGCTGCCTGTGTCATCTCAGGAATCGAATCGGTATACGGCATCCCCAGCTTTTCATGAAACGTCTCACCCACCTGGGCGCGCCGCAGGTGAACCGCCGGTGTAATGATGTGGGATGGCGGTTCACCGCGTAGTTGGATGATAAACTCGCCCAGGTCGGTCTCGACCACGCGCAAGCCTTGCGCTTCCAGCGCATGGTTCAAGTTGATCTCTTCTGAGACCATCGTCTTGGACTTGGCGATCAACCGCGCATGCTTCTGGCGGGCAATCTCCAGCACGATTTGGACTGCCTGAGCGGCATTAGCTGCCCGGTGCACCATGATGCCATTTTCCGCCACACGGCGCAAGAAAGCCGCCAGGTATTCATCCAGGTTCTGAATGACCTCGGAGCGTACGTCATGGGCGCGCTGGCGGCGCTGTTGATAATCTGGAATGGACGCAAAAGCCTGCTGCCGAACGGCGATGCGTTTATCGGCGTTGGCGTCCAGGGCTGCCTGCAGGTCAGCGTCGGAAAGCGAGCGTTCGATGCGCTCATGGAAGCTGGCGCTCATCTGGATTTCCCTCCAGAGTCCAGGACTTCAGCGATATGGACGACCCGCTGAGGTTTCCTCTTGCGATGCAATCCACCGTTGATGTGCGTCATGCAGCCGGCGTCGCATACCACGATGGTCTGTGCTACCGTCTGCTCGATGTTCTCGATCTTGCGCTGCAACATCGCTGCCGAAATTTGTGGATACTCCACCGAGAAAACGCCCCCAAAACCGCAGCACTCTTCGACGCGCGGCAATTCGACAAAGCGCAATGGTTGTTCACTGCCATCAGGCGCCGGGAACACATCCTTCACCGCCGCCAGCAGCGCGCGGGGCTGGCGGCTGACACCTAGTTCGCGCAGCAAGTGACAGGAGGCGTGATAGGTCACCGGACCCGGAAAGCGCGCCCCCAGCTCGGTAACCTGAAGGACATCCACCAGAAATTCGGTCAACTCATACGTCCGCCCGGCTAATGTCTGAGCGCGGGGAAGCCAATGCTCGTCTCCAGCGAAAAGCTCCGCGTAGCTATGCCGAATCATCGCCGCGCAGGAACCTGAGGGCACGACGACAGGACCAGGGGCAGATTCAAAAACTTCGATGGTGTGGATTGCCATCTTCCGCGCTTCAAGGCGCATCCCGGCGTTGAAAGCGGGCTGACCGCAGCAAGTCTGCCCGGGTGGGAACTTCACCTTGACCCCGGCTCGCTCCAGCACTCGAACAACCGCCTGCCCAACGTGAGGGTAAAGCGTATCCAACAGGCAAGTGATGAATAATTGAACCTCATCGGACATCGTCAGCTCCTATGAAAACAGCGGTGAAAGCAGAAAAACTGGAATGAACCATCCATCAATCCGCCCTCCCGCGCTGAACCTCCTCGATGAAACGCCTGGCTCGTTCGGTCAAGGCTGCCCAATGACGTGCTTCGAGCAACCTGATGTCCAGCAATTCGCTGCCCACGCCCACAGCGGCTGCACCAGCCTGAATATACTGCGCCGTATTTTCCAGGCTAACACCGCCAACAGGCATCAACGCCACTTGCGGCAGCGGCGCCTTGAGCGCCTTGACCAACGCTGGACCACCCAGGCTGGCTGGAAAGAGCTTTACCATATCCGCGCCAGTCTCCCAGGCTGTCAAAATCTCCGAAGGGGTGAACGCCCCAGGAAAGACCGGGATATGATATCGGCGGCAAAGAGTGATCACCTCCGGTTTCAAGCTCGGGGAGACGATGAACTGTGCGCCAGCCAGGATAGCCAGCCAGGCGCTTTCGGCATCCAGCACTGTACCAGCGCCAAATGCAACCTCGCCGTGAAAACGCCTGACCGCCTCTTCCACCACTTGCAACGCGCCGGAAGTGGTCAGCGTCACCTCGATCGCCTGGACGCCGCCTGCTCGAATTGCATCGGCTGCTTCCAATAATTGATCTGCCGAGCGCGCCCGCAGGATGGCAATGATGCCGGTCTGGTTGATTCGATTCAAAACTTCGTCCTTACCCATCGGAGAATCCTTTCCTCTCAAGCCATTCAGCGGTAGACCTGGCGTCTGCTGCCCTCGAAATATGCCCTGAGTAAATCTTGAATGTCTTGACGGGTGATGACAGGCAAATCAAACATCAGGGTTTGTTTAAGGCGCGTGGCGGCATCGCCAACCAGGATACCCTTCTGCAAGGCTTTGGCTTTGTCTTCTTCGGTCAACAATCCATAATAAAACCCAGCCGTCCAGGCATCTCCTCCGCCCAACCGATCCCATAAGACCACTTCCCCAGGCGCGGGAGAGCGGTAAAAATGACCAGATGAATCCAGCACAGCGCTTTCCCAGCGTTGACTCTCCAGGGAATCGGCATGGCGCATGGTCAAAGCGACCACTTGCAGGTCGAAACGATTCATGGCTTGCTGCATCAGCGCCTGTAAATTCTCATCTGATAGGGAGATTTCCTCGCCTTTCTCCAACATCTCAGATGTCAGTTGCTCGCAGCGCAGACCAAAAAACCGCACCAGGTCAACGACAGTGGTGATGAGGATATCGACATGTTCTGAAAGCAGCGGAGTAATCACCCGCTGGCATTCGGCAACTGACCATAACGTGCTGCGGTAATTGAAATCCATGCCCACCCGGCAGCTAGACGGTAAGACAGAAAGAGCTTCTTGAAAAGCTTCCAGCAGGTAATTGCGCTCATAGCCGCTGTGAGCGCTGAGACCAAAAGAGATGCCGGTCGTGTGGAACACGCTCGCGCCCTGCAAGGCAGATTTCCAATCCACCATGCCAGCGCCCAGTTTACTGGCAGCCGAATACTTGCGCTGGTACCAGCCGGCGCTTGGACGGGGCGTACGACCAATCTCATAAAGATAACGACCGATCGGCTCTGTTTTATCTGCCCAGACAAAATAATCGCAATTTACGCCCTGCTCACGGGCAACATTGCGCACCATCCAGCCATAGGGATTATCCGGCAGGCGGGTGATATACGTTGCAGGGATGCCCAACCGGCTGAGCAGGACGGCAACGCTCAGCTCGCTGCCCGCCAGCGACAGCCAGACCTGCCGGGTGCGTTCGAGCCGTTCCTCATCGACTGGCGTATCCCGCAGCATTGTCTCGCCAAAGGTCACAAAGGCAGCACCCTTCCCTGTGAAACGGCTGAGATCATCTTCCAAGAGATTAAGATTAAAAGGGATTGCTTGCGCCATGCCGGGTCAGAATCGCCTCCATTTTCGACAGGCTAATTTTACACCGAAGCGTTTACCGAAGGGATCGAATCTTTTGGGTCGTACCTTTTTTGTCAGATTACTCTCAACCCGTCACACCGTAATTAAAACTACGTGGTAATATTAAGCGCTTGAAGTTACAGGAAGGAAAAATGGAAGCGCCAACTGCAATTATCCCGACGAAATTCAACTTGCCCAGGCGATTGAGCCGGCTGGGTGAGTTAGCTTACAACTTATGGTGGACGTGGAATCCAGATGCGCAGCGGCTGTTCATGCGCATCAATCCCGATCTGTGGGAACAGACCCGGCACAACCCGGTCCTTTTCTTGCGGCAGGTCTCCCGCGCCAATTTGGATACCATGCTCAAAGACCGTTATTACCTGGATTATTATGACCGCATCCTTTCAACTTTTGACGCCTACATGCGAAACCGCGATACCTGGTTTCAAAAGAATTACCCACAGCATCGCAACCATCCCATTGCCTATTTTTCCACAGAATTCGGCTTGCACGAAACCCTGCCGATCTACGCCGGCGGGCTGGGCGTCCTTTCTGGAGATCACCTGAAAGGCGCCAGCGACCTGGGTATGCCCCTGGTGGCAGTAGGATTTTTATACACACAGGGTTATTTCTCCCAAAAAATCACCGAAGACGGCTGGCAGGAGCCGCATTATATCCGTCTCAAATTCGAAGATTTGCCTATCCTGGTAGTGCAAGATGCCGAAGGCAAACCGGTGACCGTGACTGTCGAGCTGGCAGGTCGAGAAGTTCTGGCTCGCATCTGGCAGATTCAAGTGGGCAGGGTGCCTTTGTTCTTGCTGGATAGCGATGTAGAAGGAAATTCCGCTTCTGATCGCGAGCTGACCGCCCGGTTATACAGCAACGATTTGGATTTACGCATCTCACAGGAGATCATCCTGGGCATTGGGGGCGTGCGCGCCCTGCGCACCCTGGGATACAACCCCAGCGTCTGGCACATGAACGAAGGGCACTCCGCCTTTATGAACCTGGAACGGGCGCGCGAGTTGATTTCCTCAGGACATCCCTTCGATGAAGCCGTGCGTATCATCCGATCGTCAACAACCTTTACCACGCATACGCCTGTCCCGGCGGGAAATGACGAATTCCCGCTATGGCTGATTGACAAGTACTTTTCGCAGTTATGGCAGCAGCTCAAGCTCTCGCGGGAAGAATTTATGAACATTGCCCGTGTGCAGCAAACCTGGGGCGGCGAAGCCTTCAGCATGCCGGTGCTGGCAATCCGGCTGTCATCGCACCTGAACGGCGTCTCCGAACTGCACGGACGGGTCGCCCGCCGGATGTGGAAATACCTCTGGCCCGACAAGACAGAAGATGAAGTGCCCATCGGATACATTACCAATGGCATCCACACCGGCACCTGGCTGGCGCGCAGGCTGCGCCACCTGTACTCCCGCTACCTGGGCGCAGACTGGGAGGAACACATTGACGATCCCGAAATCTGGGAAAAGATCGAGGACATTCCCGATCAGGAACTGTGGACGGTGCGCAAACATCTCAAGCGCAAGCTGGTGGCGTATATGCGCGACCGGGTGCGGCAACAATGGATTTACACCGGCATTCACCCGGTGCAGGTGATTGCCGCCGGCGCCCTGTTGGATCCCTTGATGCTGACAATTGGCTTTGCCCGGCGGTTTGCCACCTACAAGCGCGCCAACCTGATCTTGCGCGATATGGAGCGTTTGCTGTCCATCTTGAACCGCCCCAACATGCCCGTGCAAATCATCTTCGCGGGCAAAGCTCACCCCGCCGACGAACCCGGCAAGCTGCTCATCCAACAGGTTTACCGGGCAGTCAAGCGAGCCGAAAACGGCGGACGGCTGGTCTTCCTGGAAGATTATGACATGAACCTGGCTCGCTACCTGGTGCAGGGTGTGGATGTCTGGATGAACACGCCCCGCCGCCCCAACGAAGCCTCGGGCACCTCCGGGCAAAAGGCTGCGCTGAACGGAGTTATCAACTTTTCCGTGCTGGACGGCTGGTGGCGGGAAGGATACAACGGGAAGAACGGCTGGGCGATTGGCAGCGACCAGGATTACAGCGATCCCAACCTGCAGGATCAGGCTGACGCTGAAAGCCTGTACGACACGCTGGAAAAGGAAATTATCCCCTTGTACTATTCCGAGCGGTCAGCCGATGGTTTACCGGGCGATTGGATTGCCATGATGAAGGAATCGATTCGTACACTGGCGCCTCGCTTCAGCATCCATCGCATGCTCAAGGAATACACCCAGCGAATGTACTTCCCGCCACAGGAAGAGCCCAGTCCATTGGATGAGATGGTTGAAAGACAACCTCTCAAAGAGGGTTGAACAAATCAAATCCTGCGATTGCCTGCCCAGCAGCCTTTAACGGCTACGTCGCCGGTTGAAATTCACTCTAAAAGGAAGCGTCCGTTACGGTAGATCAACTCGCCATCTACCGTCATTTCTCCATCCTGCTTCAGGTCGCAGATCATATCTCACATGAACGCCCTGCCCTTGATCGAAAGCGACAAATCCACCGAAACATGACAAGACACACCTCGGAAGGTCAGGGTATCTCCATTAAACCATAAAGCCGCCAGTTCAACAAACCTAAAAACGTTCAAAACCAATCCCGACGCTCTATGACTGAGCCCGTATTGATTGGATAATGAATTAAGGTATACTGAGACGATATGAAACAGGTCCTACAAAATCTACGTACCGGGGAAACTCAGGTCGTCGACGCCCCTCTCCCTGCCGTTGTCCCCCAAGCAGGCTTAGTGCAAACTGCGGTTTCTCTGGTTTCAACCGGCACCGAACGAATGCTGGCAGATTTCGGTGGAAAATCGCTGCTGGGCAAGGCGCGTTCACGCCCTGACCTGGTTAAACAATTGATCGCCAAAGCCCGCCGGGAAGGCATCCTCTCTACTGTGGAGGCAGCTTTCAACCGGCTGGATCAGCCCATGGCGCTGGGATATTCCTCAGCCGGCACGCTGCTGGAACTAGGGGAAGGATTACAGGGATTCCACGTTGGACAGCGCGTGGCTTGCGGCGGCGGTGGTCACGCCGTTCACGCCGAGTATGCCGTCATTCCCAAAAATCTGATGGCGCCCATCCCCGAAACGGTCAGCTTCGAAGCTGCCGCCTTCGCCACACTGGGCGCCATCGCCCTGCACGGGTTTCGGCTGGCGGAAGCCCGACTGGGAGAATGTGTCGTCATCATTGGATTGGGATTGCTGGGGCAATTGAGCGTGATGCTGGCATTGGCTGCTGGCTGCCGGGTGCTGGGCGCCGATTTGGATGAGCGCCGGGTGACGCTTGCCCGCCAAGTCGGCGCTGAAGCGGTGCTGCGCGCAGGCGCGGAGGAGGCAGCGCAGGCTTATACCCAGGGACGCGGCGCAGATGCGGTCTTGATCTGCGCCGACACCCCCTCGGATGACCCGGTAGAACTGGCAGGCGCGGTCGCCCGCGACCGGGCGAAAGTGGTGGCGGTGGGCGCCGTTGGGCAGCGCCTGCCGCGCAAGGTTTACTACGAAAAAGAGCTTACCTTTGTGAACTCGCGCTCCTATGGTCCCGGACGCTACGACCCCAGCTATGAAGAAAAAGGCGTAGATTACCCCCTGGGTTACGTCCGCTGGACCGAAAAGCGCAACATGGAGGCTTTTTTAGATTTGCTTGCCAACCGGCGCATCGATGTAACGCCGCTGATCTCACACCGTTTTCCGATAGACCAGGCGCCGAACGCTTATGCGCTGATCACCAGCAAGACGAGTGAATCTTTCATGGGCGTGTTGCTCACTTACCCTGAAAACCAGGCAGAAGCTCCGGCAACTGCCCCTCAGAGAATTTCTTCGCTGTTGGAAGCGGTTCCGCCAGTTGTCAAGCCGGCGCCTCCGGTTGAGCGCGTTCGCCTGGGCGTGCTCGGCGCGGGCAATTTCGCCTCGCTGGTCATGCTGCCTGCCTTACGAAAGATTCCCGCTATCGAACTGGTGGGCATTGCCTCGGCTTCAGGGGCAAGCGCGCAACATGCCGCCGCAAAATACGGCTTTCAATACGCTGCCAGCCACGCAGAGCAACTGCTGGAAGACGAAACCATAAATACGATTGCCATCCTGACCCGTCATCACCTGCACGCCAGCCAGGCGCTGAAGGCATTGGCGCAGGGGAAGCACGTCTTTTGCGAAAAACCGCTTGCGCTGCAAACGACAGAACTGGACGAACTCGAAGAAGCCTTGCGCCAGCCTGCCGGGGACTACATTCCCAGCGTTCCCCTGTTGATGGTGGGTTTCAACCGCCGGTTTGCGCCGCTGGCTGTCCGGCTGGCTGAATTTCTCAAGGATCGCCGGGAACCCATGTTCATCCAATATCGGGTCAACGCCGGCTTCATCCCGCTCAATCACTGGACGCAAGACCCAGAGCAAGGCGGCGGACGAATCGTCGGCGAAGGCTGCCATTTCATTGATTTTTTGACCTTCCTGACCGGTGAAATCCCTCAATCTGTCCATGCCAGCGCGCTGCCTGACCTGGGACGATACCAGGAAGACAACGTGCACCTGACCTTTACCTACCCCGACGGCTCGATCGGCGCGGTCAGCTACCTGGCGAATGGCGACAAAGCTTTCCCAAAAGAACGCGTCGAAGTGTTCTGCGGCGGACGCGTTGCCGTACTGGATGACTTTCGCCAGTTAACTCTGGTAAAAAACGGAAAAACCCAGCAGATGACCAGCCGCCTGCGGCAGGATAAGGGTCACCGCGCCGAATGGGAAGCCTTCGCCAGGGCAATCCTCACTGGCGGAAAGCCGCCTATCCCTTATGAACAACTGTTAGGAGTTTCTAGGGCAGCGCTGGCAGCCGTGAATGCCCTGCGCCGCCGCAAGACCATCGTCATTTTGCCCGGCGGCTGATCCAGGCGGCAGCCAGCAAAGCCAGCCAGCCGCCGCCATCAAACAAGATGAACCGCAACAGGGAATTGCGCAGCGCCTGGTTCTCTAAGGGGAGACCCAAGAAAATCGCCGTTTCTCCAGCCAACCCAAGGAATTGCATCACGATGGCTTCATAAAGTGAGAGGCGGTATTTTGCAGGATGCCATAGCGCCAGGCAGTAAGGCACGCTCCACATGACAAAGAGCACACCCACCCCACGCAGAGCTGCCATGCCAGAAACGCCCGCCAACTCAAAGGCGGGCAGGAAAGGTTCAGGATTTATAATAAAGGCAACGGCGCATTGAAGGTTCATGGCGAGAACCGCGCCAATCAAAGCTCTGCCGATCCAGGTGCGCATCAACACAGTCTAGCCCAAAGCCGTGACTTTGGCAAGCAAGAGGTGAACCGTGACCGAAGTTGACATTTCTATGATCGAAATCAAAGGCTTCCAGGGAAAACCTGTTCCGAATAAATATTTCCGGCATCCTGAGCAAACGGCAACGCTGGCGGTGATTTTCCCGGGGCTGAACTATACCTGCGACATGCCTTTGCTGTACTACCTGCATCAGCTACTCATTGAGCGGGGAGCGGATGTGTTACAGCTTCACACGAATTACACCACCGCCGACTTTCAATCTTTGCCAGCCGAAGGACGTTTTGCCTGGATGGCTGCTGACGCCGAGGCAGCCATTGAACGCATGCTTGCTCTTTCCCGTTATCAAAGCCTCATTTGGGTGGGCAAGTCCATCGGCACGTTGGCGCTGGCGTATCTTGCCTCGTTGAATATCCCCTTGCCTTATCTGTCGATTTGGCTGACTCCCCTCTTGCGCCAACCGTTCCTGGTCGAGCAAGCCTCCCAGCTTTCCAGCCCCAGCCTGTTCATCGCCAGCCAGGAAGACCGCACTTATGATGAAAAAGCCATGCAGTACATCCAGCGCAAATCGCCGTTTTGCGAGGCGTTTATCCTGACGGCAGGCGATCACCGACTGGAACTCGCGGGCAATCCGAGGGCTTCTCTGCTGGCGTTGGCAGATATCCTGGAGCGGGAAGAAGCCTTCTTGAACAAGCATGCTAAGGAAGGCTCAGAGCTGGCATGAGGAAACTCCAGACCGCCTGGAAAGCCCTGACCGAATTAGGCGCCGCCCAGCTCACCTGGTACGCCTGGTATCAGCTCAAGCTGAAATCTGGCGTGGTCCGCTGGCAAACACAGCCGAAGCGCCACCCTGCCGAAGACACGCTCATGCCAGCAACGCGCCTTTTTCAACTGCCTGACAAGCCCACCCTTGACCAAATCCTCGACCGTGAAGCGCAGCGCCAGTTGCATCTCGAAGCAGATGAAATCCTGGCAGGGAAAGCTCGTTTGTTCGGCGGCTCTTCTGCACCGCTGAATTTTGCGGCTGCCACAGCTCAAAAGCACTGGACACAATACCTCCACCCTGCATCGGAAGACATCAAATTCACCTGGGAACCCGCACGCCTGGGGTGGGCATGCACGCTGGCGCGGGCGTATTTCACCACTCAGGACGAGCGCTATGCCCGCGGATTTTGGGAAACGCTCGAAGCTTTCCTGGAAGCTGCCCCTCCTTACCTGGGACCACACTGGCTTTCGGCGCAAGAAGCTGCCATCCGCATCATTGTCCTGGGTTTTACCTGGCAAATTTTTCAAACCTCGCCCCATTCGACCCCGCAGCGGGTGCGCCGTCTTGTCCAGGTCGTCGCCGATCATGCCCGCAGGATTCCCCCCACCCTGGCATACGCCCGCGCTCAGAACAACAATCATCTGCTGGTGGAGGCAGCCGGCTTGTGGACAGCAGGGTTATTCCTCCACTCACACCCCAGCGCGCCACAATGGCGAAGGACAGGCTGGCGCTGGCTGCATTGGGCGCTTCAAAACCAGATCGAAACCGATGGAAGCTATATCCAGCACAGCACGAACTATCACCGCTTGATGCTCCAAACCGCGCTTTGGTGTTTGCGGCTGGCGGCTGAACGAGGAGAGAGGTTCCCGCCGTTGACGTTACAGCGTCTGGCGGCTGCATCGCAGTGGTTGGGTGCAATGACCGATTTTGTATCTGGCAGCGCGCCCAACCTGGGACCGAACGATGGCGCTTATATCCTGCCATTGAGCGTCTTGCCGTTCTCCGATTACCGCCCCATCATCCAGGCTGCCATGCGCGCCTTCACAGGAAAGCCGCTGTTGGAAGCTGGCGCCTGGGACGAAATGTCCTGCTGGCTGGCGCCGCCTGCAAGGGCTGAACATAACTTCGCGGACGAAAGCGCTCCAGCCAGCGCCTCGCCCACGGTCGACTGCGGTCAACCGGCGGTCATTCTGCGCTCGAAAACCCATCGTAGCTGGGCGTATTTCCGCGTGGCGCGCTTTCGCAGCCGCCCCGGACACGCCGACCAGTTGCACCTTGACCTGTGGTGGCAGGGAATCAACCTGGCGCAGGATGCCGGCACTTACCTTTACAATGCTCCGCCGCCCTGGGAAAACGCCCTGGCGCATACCGCTGTCCACAACACGGCGATGATCAATGGACAGGAACAGATGATGCGCCAAAGCCGGTTTCTCTACCTGAATTGGGCGCAGGCAACCTTGCTGTCTCAGGAATCAGCCAGCGATGGCAGTTGGGCGCGCGCCACAGCTCAGCATGACGGTTACCGGGAAATGGGTATCCTGCATCAGAGGACAGTAGAGGTAAACCTTGAAACCTGGCGGGTGGAAGACATCGCTATCCCCATGCATCGGCATAAACCAGCGGTCAAGGCAGCCATGCGGCTGCACTGGCTGCTGCCCGATGCCGCCTGGGAACTGGAAAACAAACCTAATCAAATCGCGCTGCGTCTTTTTCTCTCTCAAGGTACAATAAGCTTATCCATGTCTGCCCAAACAGCTGACCAACAGAGTGGCGGCAGTCCCCCTAGCCTTTCGATTTTCCGCGCGGGGAAACGCCTGACGGGACTGGAACCTGCCCAGCCGACCTGGGGCTGGATAGCGCCAACCTACGGCGTGAAAACCCCGGCTTTATCCATCGCTTGCCAGGTCGAAGGGACACTGCCCATCACGATGATCAGCGAATGGAAACTTCCCGCGCCTTAATCGCCTATGCACATCCTCTTGATACACCAGGCGTTTGCATCCCTCAATGAACCCGGCGGCACGCGCCACCACGAGCTGGCGCGTTATCTGGTGTCGAAAGGACATCGGGTTACCATCATCGCTAGCCCGGTCAGCTACCTCACGGGCAAAGCCGGGGCGGGAAAAGACGGCTGGGTGAAACGACAAGAAGAGGATGGTGTGATCATCCTGCGAGCCTACACCTACACTGCCCTGCATCGCAGTTTCTTTCACCGGCTGCTCAGCTTCATCAGCTTCATGTTTTCCTCGTTCTGGGCGGGCATGCGCCTCCGGCAGGTGGACATCGTCTGGGGCACCACGCCGCCGATCTTCCAGGGCGTCACCGCCTGGGCGCTGGCGCGTTTGAAACGCGCCCGGTTCTTATTCGAAGTTCGCGACCTATGGCCCGATTTTGCAATCGAAATCGGCGTTTTGCGCAGTCAGGCGCTGATCAAAGCTTCGCGATGGCTGGAAGCCTTTCTTTACCGCCATGCTGACCAGGTGTTAGTCAACTCTCCGGGCTTCATCGAACACGTCCAAGAGCGGGGGGCAAGAAAAGTGGAACTCGTTCCAAACGGCTCTGACCCGCGCATGTTCGATCCGCAAGCAGATGGGAGCCGCTTCCGCCAGGCGCACGGGCTGGAAGGCAAATACGTGGTGATGTATGCCGGCGCCCACGGGCTGGCAAATGACCTTGCTACGGTCCTTTCCGCCGCGGAATTGTTGACCGACCACCCCGAAATCACCCTGGCGCTGCTGGGCGATGGCAAGGAAAAACCGGCTTTGATGAAACTGGCTGCCAGTAAAGGTCTGAAAAACGTTCTCTTCTTACCGCCGCTTTCCAAACTGGCAATGCCCGAAGCGTTGGCGGCAGCAGATGCCTGCCTGGCAGTGCTCAAACCGCTTCCCTTGTTTCGGACGGTGTACCCTAATAAAGTTTTCGATTACATGGCGTCCGCCAAGCCGGTCATCCTTGCCATCCAGGGAGTGATACAGCAAGTGATCGAGGAAACTCAGGCAGGCATTGCCATCCCGCCCGGCGATGCTGCTGCCATGGCAAAAGCCATCCGGGAGCTGGCTGAAAACCGCGCTTTGGGCAACGAGATGGGACAGCGCGGACGACGGTACGTCGAAACTCACTTCGACCGCGCAGCCCTCGCCGAGAAACTCGAAAAAATCTTACAGGCAATGATTGTAGAAGATAATCAAAACGCAGATGTTCAACAACGAAACGCTGCCTGACGAAAAATCGATTTTGATACAAAAGCGGAACTTCCGCATGGTACAAATTGATGCCATTGGCGTCGGATTGGCAAGCGCCGCCGCTCCCTTCCTGCCCGTGTTCCTGACCAAGCTGGGAGCATCTAACCTCCAGGTTGGTTTGCTTTCGACCATGCCGGGTGTCACGGGCTTGGTGCTCTCGCTGATCGTTGGCAGGTTTTTGCAAACCCGCCGCAAGATTGTCCCCTGGTTCAGCTTCGCTCGGCTGGTAGTGCTTTCGTGCTACGCCCTTTCTGGGATCGTGCCTTTCATCATAAAAGAGGAAGCCAATCAGATCATCGCTATTTTGGGGATTTGGGCGTTTGCTACCGTCCCGCAAACCATGGTGGCGGTGGCTTTCTCCGTCGTCATGAACGCAGTTGCCGGACCCCAGGGTCGTTACACCTTGATGAGCCGACGCTGGTCCACCCTGGGCTTGACCACCGCCATCACGGTGACCGTGGCGGGTCAAATTTTGGACCGCATCGTTTTTCCGTTGAACTTCCAGCTGGTGTTCCTGGGATTATCGGCGGGCGGTTTGATCAGTTATTACTTCTCCAGCCGCATCCAATTGCTCGACGCCGAGCCGCCCAAGCAAATCATGACCGGCAGCGCCTGGCAGAAGGTCAAAAACTACGTCAACCTCGTCCGAGGGGAACCCGCCTTTATATCCTTTTCGCTGAAACGCTTCGTCGTCCTCTCCGGCATCGCCCTGAGCGCGCCAATTTTCCCTCTCTACTTCGTGCGCGAAGTACAGGCGTCGAATACCTGGATCGGCTATATCAGCACTGCCCAAACAGCCATCACGCTGGTGGGATATTACCTGTGGACGCGCCAGTCGCGGCGGCATGGCTCGCGCTTTGTGCTGCTTTGCACCACCTTTGGAGTGTCCCTCTACCCCGCCCTGACCGCGCTGACCCATCGCGTCGAACTCATTCTCCTGTTTGCCTGCCTGGCAGGTATCTTTTCGGCAGGGCTGGACCTGGTTTTCTTTGACGAATTGATGAAAACCGTCCCAATCCAGTACAGCGCCACCTTTGTCTCGCTGGCGCAAAGCATGCAGCACCTTTCTACCATTGCTTCCCCCCTCATCGGTACTTTCCTGGCTGATCACATTGGATTGGCAGGGGCTTTGCTGGTCAGCGCTGCCATTCGTCTTCTTGGATTTGCCTTATTTGCCTTGCACCGCAACCCGATTCATGAAGATCACCACCCTTGAAGATAAGTTATAATCGCTGCCATGCGTAAGAGCCATTTGCGCGATGAATATACCATTGAAGAACTGCGCCACATGTTAGTGGAAAAACGGCGCAGAGTCCGCCAGGAACGCCTGGAGCGTTTCCGCCGCACAGGGCGGGTGATCACCCTGGCGTCTGACGTTCCCTCAACAACCCTGGATCACCTGCATACCGACCTGCTGGCAGATGCTGCAGGCGAAAGCGCCAGCCGACCCAGCGCCGCCCGAAGGCTGATTGACAACGCCTTGCTGTTGGTGGAGGTGCTGGCAGTAATTGGGCTGATTCTGCTGGCGGTGAATGGCTTAGAAGTCATCCGAGACCTGAATGTACAGGTGGCTGAAGCGCTGGTGCAGCCGACCCTGACACCCACCCCGCTCATCGTCGCCGTCATACTGCCCTCCGGGCACACGCCGCCAAACTCGCCTGGCGGGAGCGCGCCAAATGAAGCGGAAATTCCACAGCACTTGCGCCCGCTGGTGCAATCCCTGGCTTTGCTCCCCATCCCCACCCCCGGACCGCAGCAAGCTATACGCATACAAATCCCGGCAATCAAAGTCGACGCCCCCATCGTCCAAGGAGATGGCTGGGAGCAGCTCAAAAAGGGCGTCGGTCAACACATCGGCTCCGCTAATCCTGGCGAAGCTAGTAACGTGGTGCTGACAGCGCATAATGACATCTTTGGCGAAATTTTCCGCGACCTCGATAAGCTCAAACCCGGGGACGAAGTCATCTTGTACACAAACCAGCGTTCCTATACCTACGTCGTGACCAGCAGCGAAGTGGTCGAGCCAACCCGCGTCGAAGTGATGGCGCCCACCCGTCAGGCAATAGTCACCTTGATTTCCTGCTATCCTTACCTGGTTGACAACAAGCGCATCGTTGTGCGCGGGCAACTCAAGGATGGCAATCCCTGATGGATAACTATCACAAGAACGCTTTTCTTGTTATACTACAATCAATCTCAGGCAGGAAAATGAGGTGCATGAACTCTATTCCTTCCTGGCTTTGGAGGAGAAATAATGCCTAAAAAATCGAAACGCCAGGTGCGCAGGGAAACCAGCCCTTCAATCATGACAGCCGCCTCTGAGCAGCCTGTGACTGCCAGGTCTTCTGGACCCAATACAGATTACAGCTACGTCATCAAAGACTTGCGGCGTATTGGCATCCTTGCCGGATCCTTTATCCTGATCTTGATCGTTCTATCCTTCTTCCTTCGCTAGGGTTAGAACTGCGTTTCACGCTCAGCAAGGAAAGATCAGGTATGACAGATCATGAGGATGCCGAGCGTACTACAGACATAACCCAAAGACCCAGGTGGTCTTTTCAGGTCAAGTTGGTCGTCAATTTACTGCTGATCGCTTTAGCAGCATATTTGCTATCCCGTTTTAAGCTGGTCATTCCTCCTTTCATCCTGGCAGCGATCCTGGCGTTCATCCTCTCACCCTTCGTCATATTTTTGGAGCAGCGGCTGCATCTCAACCGAGTGATTGGAACCTTGCCGCCGGTCGTGAACCTGGGAATCTTTGCAGGCGCTGCGCTGGCGGGCATTCCAGGAATTCCGCTGGCTGCGCCAACCATCGCTCCAGCCTGCGTCCTGGGCAGGTTTATGTACGCTAATCTGCTCGACCTGGATCTATTTCCGGTTACTGTTATTCAACCCACGCCTTCGCCCAACCTGTATGGGTGGAAGCGTTCCAGAACAGGAAGGAAAGCTTGAACTCTACCGAAACACCATCTCCACCGCCACCCGCTCCCTCTTCGCCGCCGTGGGGATCCACCGTCAAGCTGATCGCCGGACTCACCCTGGCGAGCCTGGTGCTCATCCTGCTGATTTACTTCCGAGCGATCATCGGTCCCTTGCTGCTGGCGACCATCCTGACCTACCTGCTCCACCCAATTGCCGCTTTCTTATCACAAAAGACACGGCTTTCCTGGCGCGGTTCGGTCAATATTATCTACTTGCTGCTGTTGATCATGCTCCTGGGTCTCTCAACGGCCACTGGCGTGGTGATTGTCCAGCAGATTCAAAGCCTGATTCGCATCTTGCAGCAATCTCTCAACAACCTGCCAGCATTCCTGGAAGAACTTCAGCAACAAAAGTTCAGCTTCGGACCCATCGTCTTTGACTTAAGCCAATACCTGGATTTGGATCAACTGGGCGCTCAACTCATTCAAACCATCCAGCCGCTCATTGGGCGGGCAGGTTCGCTGGTAAGCACATTTGCGACAGGCGCTGCTTCCACCGTGGGCTGGACCTTCTTTATTTTGCTGGTTTCGTACTTTACCCTGGCAGACATCGGCAGAATACCAGATCCCTTGCAATATCTCCGCATTCCCGGTTACGAAGAAGATATCCGCCGGCTGATTTTCGAACTGGGACGCATTTGGAATGCCTTTTTACGGGGGCAACTGATCATCGTCTCTCTGGTGATTGTCGTTTATACCATCGTACTCACTGCCTTGGGCTTGCGCTATGCGCTGGGCATTGCCATCCTGGCTGGTTTGGCGCGCTTCATCCCTTATGCCGGACCCTGGGTGACTAACATCATCACCTTCCTGGTCGCCTTCTTCCAGGCGCAAAACATCATGCATGCCGAGCCGCTGCTTTACGCCGGAATCATTATCCTGTTCATGCTGGTCATTGACCAAATTTTCGACAATATGGTGTCGCCGCGCATCATGGGAGAAACGCTGGGAGTCAACCCTGGCGCAGTGTTAGTTGCTGCCATCCTGGCTGCCAACCTCATCGGCATCGTGGGCTTGGTGCTGGCGGCTCCGGTGCTGGCAACGGTCAGGCTGCTTGGGAATTACGTCATCCACAAGTTATTCGATCTTGATCCCTGGCAAGAAACGATCAAGCCGCCAAGGAAAGCAGAACCACACTGGCTGAAGCGGGTCTTCCGCCGCCTGCAAGCCTGGCGGAAATTGCGCAAGCGCTGATGTCAGAGTGTAAAACCAGCTTGCCCGTAAAGTTTCTCACGGATTTCGATCACCTGTCGGCGTAAGCGGTCATCCCTTTCTAATAGATCAGCCACTTTCTCACAGGCATACATCACCGTAGTGTGATCCCTGCCGCCCAGGACATTGCCAATTTGCGGCAGGCTGATATTTTCCTCGCGCAGCAGGTACATGGCAATTTGGCGGGGCAACGCCACCTCCCGCGAACGGTCGCGGCTTAGCAACTGCTCCATGGTCAAGCCAAAAGCGCCAGCCACCGCCTTGACCACCTCATCCGGCTGCGCTTCACCACGCCGCGGCAGCAGGTCTGCCAGGGCTGATTCGACCAGTTGAGACGTCAGGGGCAAGCCGCTAAGATTTGCAAACGCCACAATGCGCGTCAGAGCGCCCTCCAGTTCACGGATATTCGATTGGACCCGGCGGGCGATGGTGCCAAGCAGGTCGTCGGGCAGCCTGTAACCCGCTCGCTCTGCCTTGGAGCGCAGAATCGCCACGCGGGTTTCAAAATCGGGCGGCTGGATATCGGCGGTCAACCCCCATTCAAAGCGGGAGCGTAAGCGTTCTTCCAGCGTTACCAACGCCTTGGGGGGGCGGTCTGACGACAGCACAATCTGTTTGTCCTGGCTGTGCAGGGTATTGAACGTGTGGAAAAATTCCTCCTGGGTGGACTCTTTTCCGGCGATGAATTGAATGTCATCCACCAGCAGTACATCGATCTGGCGGTATTTATCCCGAAATTCCTGAGTGGTGTGAGAGCGAATCGCATTGATCAGATCGTTGGTAAATTCCTCAGAGGATACATACAACACCTGCAACCCTTTTTGCTCGCACACGGCGCCAATCGCATGCAACAGGTGCGTTTTTCCTAATCCAACGCCGCCATATAAAAACAACGGGTTGTACGCCTGGGCGGGCTTTTCAGCTACAGCCAGTGAAGCGGCATGCGCCAGGCGGTTGCTGGTGCCCACCACAAAATTGTCAAAGGTATAACGTGAATTGATCCGGGAGGGAATTGGCTGTACTGCCTGATTCGGCATTGTTTCGGTCACGGCTTCTGGTTCTGGCGCTTCAGGCGCACTTTGCCAGACCACGAAACGAACTTCCACACTCCGGTTCATCATTCCGGTCAAAATCCGCCGAACGGTGCTGGACAACCTGCCTTCCAGCCAATCCCTGGCGTAAGCATTGTTTACGCCAAGGATAAATAATCCATCTTCGTAAGAAAGAAACTCAATCCCCCGCACCCAGGTTTCAAAAGCTGCCTTTGGCATTTCCATCTGAAGCTGTCCCAGCGCCGCCTGCCAGGCTTGTTCGGGTTTCATAACGCTCCTCCTCTGAAGGGTGGTTGTCAAGCAGCAGCGAGGAAGGTACACCCCTGCCGAATGCTTCAACAGGGGAAAAGTAGATGCGCCGATGAGATCGCCACCCGGCTCTTGAACCGGTTTGAATGACGTTGAACTTCGTGGAAAATTACGCTGCGCTTATGAACAACCCCATTCTAGCAGAAAAAAGGATGATAAATCAAGACGACAAACCTACGGTTCTCTAAAAATTCCAAAAATTTTAAGATGAGCCAATTTTAAATCAAGCCTGACCATGAACCGATTATCTTCTTCCAACGCACCTTAATTTTCATCCCTAACCTTGGGTTCTCAGCTATCTCTTACCCCCATATATAGGCGAATCTCGCCTTTTTGTGCTACAAACCCCTTGATATGGCAAGGGGATGTTAAAAGATTAATTTCATGACTGGTCATGTCTCCCCCGCCAATTTTAGCGTCTGGCGGTTGCCTCAGAAATAACTGCTGCCCGGCAAGCCGCCCGTCCTGCTCCACCAGGTCAGAATGTTGATAACTCTCTTATATGCCGTTAATGGCTTTCTTGCAAACAATAGGTATGCTGTGAGAAATCTTACGGACAGAAAGGAGTAAGCTATGTCGAAGATTATTGGTATTGACCTGGGAACGACAAACAGCGTTGTTGCAGTTATGGAGGGAGGCGACCCGACCGTCATCACGACTGCTGAAGGATCGCGCCTGTGCCCCTCGGTGGTAGCTTTTACGAAGAACGGAGACCGGTTGGTGGGTCAAACTGCCAAGAGGCAAGCCGTGGTCAACGCCGAAAACACCATCTATTCCATCAAACGGTTCATGGGACGCCGCTATGATGAGGTGGAAACGGAGCGCCAGATGGTTTCATATCAGGTCGTGCGCGGTCCGGCTGGAGATGCCCGCGTTAAAATCCCAATCACCGGTCGCGAATTGACCCCTCAAGAGGTCTCAGCCATGATTCTCGCCAAGCTGAAAGCCGATGCCGAAGCTTACCTGGGCGAGCCGGTGACCAAGGCAGTTATTACCGTACCAGCCTACTTCAACGACAGCCAGCGCCAGGCGACCAAGGATGCCGGTAAAATCGCTGGTTTGGAAGTGATGCGTATCATCAACGAACCGACGGCGGCTGCCCTGGCGTATGGGTTGGACAAGAAGAAAAACGAGACCATCCTGGTCTTTGACCTGGGCGGCGGTACATTCGATGTCAGCCTGCTGGACGTTGGCGAGGGGGTCGTCGAGGTGCGGGCGACCAATGGCGATACTCACCTGGGCGGCGACGACTGGGATGAGCGCATTGTCAACTGGGCTGCCGCTGAATTTATGCGCGATACCGGCATTGACCTGAAGAAAGACCGCCAGGCTTTGCAGCGGCTGAGAGAAGCGGCTGAGAAAGCTAAAATCGAGCTTTCGACCATGGTCGAAACGGAAATCAACCTGCCGTATATTTCGGCAGACATCAACGGTCCAAAGCACTTACTGCTCAAACTCAGCCGGGCGAAATTCGAACAGCTCACCGAAGATCTGGTGAACCGCTTGAAGGGACCTTTCCATGCCGCGTTGAAGGATGCCGGAATCTCGGCGGAAGACATTGACGAAGTGGTGCTGGTCGGCGGCGCAACCCGCATGCCCATGGTGCAGGACCTGGTGCGTTCATTGGTGAACAAGGAACCGCATAAGGGCGTCAATCCCGATGAGGTCGTTGCTGTAGGCGCAGCCATTCAAGGCGGTGTGCTGGGCGGTGAAGTGAAGGATGTCCTGTTGCTGGATGTCACCCCCCTGTCGTTGGGCGTCGAAACGCTGGGCGGTGTGATGACCGTCTTGATCGAGCGCAACACCACCATCCCCATCAAGAAGACTGAGGTCTTCTCGACCGCCGAAGACAACCAGGTGGCAGTCGATATTCACATCCTGCAGGGTGAGCGACCCTTAGCCAAGGACAACATGAGCCTGGGGCGCTTCCGGCTGGAAGGCATCCCGCCTGCGCCGCGCGGCGTGCCTCAAATCGAGGTAACTTTCGACATCGACGCGAACGGCATCTTGAATGTAACCGCCAGGGATAAAGCGACCGGCAAAGAGCAAAAGGTCACGATCACCGCTTCGACCAACCTGACCAAAGAAGAAATCGAGCGCAAAGTGCGCGAAGCCAGGGAACACGAAGCAGAGGATAAACGCCAACGCGAGCTGATCGAGATTCGCAATAATGCCGACAGCCTGGCGTACCAGACCGAGAAAACCTTGCGCGAGCTGGGCGACAAGCTGCCCGAGAGCGACCGCAGAAACGTTCAGAGCAAAGTTGTCACCCTGCGCGAAGCGTTGAAGGGCAACGATGCGAATCATATCAAGAGACTGAGCGAAGACCTCCAGAATACGCTGCATGCGTTGAGCCAGCAGCTTTACGCCCAACAGGCAAGTACAGGCAATGGCTCCTCCGAGCCGGGGCGCAGCGATGAGGGTGAAGTCCTCGAAGGGCAATTCCGCGAAGCATAATGACCAGTTTGAGAAAGCAGGTCTTCCAGAAAACGGGAAGACCTGCTTTTGTTTTGGTAAATTCTCAGGCGATTAGGATATAATCAGTTCACTTATGGATCAACCTCAACCGCCGCCAGTAAAGCAATTCATTCCCACCATCCTGCTGCTGACCGTCTTGGGATATGGGGGTCTCCTGATTCTGGTTTTCTATACTGTTCCCACCGTAGGACCTCGCTGGATGTTCTTCTTCCTGGCGTTCATGGCTTTGAGCGGCACGGCTTTGCCGTTTACCGCCTTCTTAAACAGGCGCTTCCCCAGTAAGCCGCCAGCAACCACTGGCGTCGTCTTGCGCCAGGCAATTTGGGTAGGCATCTATGGCACAACCCTTGCCTGGCTTCAGATCGGGCGGGTGCTCACGGCGGCTTTAGCGCTGCTCCTGTTCATTGGGCTGGGGCTGGTCGAGTTCCTGCTGCGCCTGAGCGAGCGCAGCCAGTGGAAGCCCGACAAAGAGTGACAACGCTTTGCCATGTCAGCGCCTCAGCCATCCCCAACGCATCCCCTGCGCAACTTGCCGTCTGTTGAGCGGTTCTTGCAAGAAGCGGCTGCACCGCTGGTGCAATGCTTTGGGCGGTTTCTGACGCTTCGCGCCGTTCAGGAAACGCTCCAGGAGGCGCGCCAGCTTTACCCCAGCGCTGGGGTTATCCCAGACCAGAGCGAATTATTGCAGCGCTGCGAAGCAAAGCTGCGGGAATGGACGACGCCTTCGCTATTCGAAGTGATCAATGCAACCGGGGTCGTCCTGCACACTAACCTGGGACGCGCCCCCCTTTCAACGGCTGCCCTGCAAGCAATCCAGGATGTCGCCAGCGGTTATAGCAATTTAGAATATGATCTTACCAAGGGACAGCGCGGGTCGCGCTTAATCCATGCTGAGAACTTACTCAAGCGTTTGACCGGCGCTGAAGCCGCCCTGGTGGTCAACAATAACGCCGCCGCCGTGCTGCTGGCGCTGGGCTGCCTGGCGCGGCGCCGAGCCGTCATCATCGCCCGCTCGCAACTGGTGGAAATTGGCGGCGGATTTCGCGTGCCCGACGTGATGCGCCAGTCCGGCGCGCGCCTGGTCGAAGTGGGAACCACCAATCGCGTCCACCTGCAGGATTACGAACAAGCCATCCAGGAGACAGTCCCTGCCCTGGTTATGGTCGTTCACCGCTCGAATTTTCAGATCATCGGGTTTACCAGCGAGCCGCCTTTGGAGGATATCGTCCAGGTTGCCCACCGATCTGGAATTCCGGTGCTGCACGATCTGGGTTCCGGCGCCTTGCTGGATACATCTCAATACGGCTTGGCGCAAGAGCCGATGGTCAGCGATTCGCTGGCGCTTGGTGCAGACCTGGTGTGCTTTTCAGGGGATAAGCTCCTGGGAGGACCTCAAGCCGGCATCATCCTGGGCAAGGCTGAGCTGATTGAACGGCTTAAAAAACATCCCTTATCTCGTGCGATTCGCGCCGACAAGTTATGCCTGGCAGCGCTTTCTGCGACCCTGGTTCATTACCTGAAAGGGGAAGCGGAACAGGAAATCCCGGTCTGGAAGATGATCAGCGCCTCTCCCGGCAACTTGCAGGAGCGCGCCCAACGATGGCAAGCTGCCCTGGGCACCGGGGCGGTCATCGCCGGGCAATCTGCTATCGGCGGCGGCAGCCTGCCCGGAGAAACCTTGCCTACCTTTGTCCTTTCGCTACAGGTTAGAAACCCCAATCGTTTTCTCGAACGGCTGCGAACCGCCGAAAAACCAGTCCTGGCTCGCCTGGAGAATGACCAGGTGCTCTTTGACCCGCGTACCGTCCTGGTTGAACAGGAGCCAATGATGCTGCATATCATTCAAAACGCCCTGTCCAAATCCCGTCAGCCCGCAGGCAGGAGCGGCGAATCAAGCAAATTGGAGAAAAACGACTTATGAAAACCGATCTGGACGCCTTGATGCAAAAGAACGACCTGGACGCGCTGGTCATTACCGGACCCGCACAGCACAATCCTGCGATGGTTTACATGACCGGCGGCGCGCATTTCACCGGCGATCTCATTAAAAAACGCGGCGAAGAACCTATCATTTTTTACAACGATATGGAACGAGATGAAGCCGCCAAGACTGGCTTGCGAACAAAGAACCTGGGAGATTACAACTATCTCGAACTGCTCAAGCAATTCAATGGAGATTCCATTCTGGCTCTTGCCACCCGCTACCAGATGATGTTCCAAGACCTGGGCATCTACACGGGACGGGTAGCCCTGTATGGTCGGGTTGAATTCGGACAAGCGTTTGCCGTTTTCAGCCTGCTGCAGGAAAAAATGCCCGATATCACCTTGATCGGCGAACCCGGCGATAATTCAACTATCCTGCAAGCCAGGGCAACCAAGGATGACACAGAAGTTGAGCGCATCCGCCAAATGGGCAAGGTGACGACAGCGGTCGTCGGCGAAGTTGCCGATTTTCTCACGTCCCACCCGGTCAAGAACGGGATGCTGGTCAAGCAGGATGGGCAGCCGCTCACCATCGGCGATGTCAAACCCCGCATCGACCTGTGGCTGGCAGAGCGCGGGGCAGAGAACCCTGAGGGCGTCATCTTTGCCATCGGCAGAGACGCCGGCGTGCCTCACAGTTCTGGCAATCCAACCGACCCCTTGCGCCTGGGACAAACCATCATCTTTGATATCTATCCCTGCGAAAAAGGCGGAGGCTACTTTTATGATTTCACCCGCACCTGGTGCCTGGGCTATGCCTCTGAAGAGGTGATGAAGCTGTATGAGGATGTCCGCTCAGTTTACCAGACCATCATGACTGAACTGCGCTTGAACACGCCTTATCGTAATTATCAGCTACTCGCCTGCGAGTTGTTCGAAGCGCGGGGACATCCTACCATACAGACAGATACGCGGACCCAGTCAGGTTACGTGCACAGCCTGGGGCATGGCATCGGCTTGAATGTGCACGAGCGCCCCTGGTTCAAAGCCAATGCGCCTGCGGAAGAAGTGATCGAAGCCGGTACGGTGTTCACCATCGAACCGGGCTTATACTACCCGGAGAAGGGGATGGGCGTCCGCCTGGAGGACTCGGTGTATGCCAGGCAGGACGGAAACATGGAAATCCTGGCTGAATACCCGCTCGACCTGATTCTGCCGGTTAAGTGAGAAGAGAAATTTCAGAATATGAAAGCTGGGGAAAAAACACCTCAAAAAAGCGCGAAACCGACCATGCCCTGGCGCATTCTCGCCATCGAAACATCCTGCGACGAGACCGCCGCCGCAGTGGTGGAGGGTGGACGGATTATCCGGTCCAACGTGGTTGCCTCTCAGGTGCAAATCCATGCCCAATATGGCGGCATCTTTCCCGAAGTAGCCTCCCGTCAGCACATCAAGACCATTTACCCGGTCATCGAACAGGCGCTTTCACAGGCGCACCTGAGCCTGGCAGAAATCGACGGCGTCGCCGTCACCCGGGGTCCCGGGCTGCCTGGGTCGCTGGTGATCGGCATGAACACCGCCAAGGGCATTTGCCTGGGGACCGGCTTGCCCCTCATCGGCGTCAATCACCTGGAGGCGCACGTGTATTCTGCCTGGCTGTATGACCAGGAAGCAGAACCAAAACCTGAGCCCCTATTCCCGCTGCTGGCGTTGATCGTCTCAGGCGGGCACACTGAACTGGTGCTGATGCAAGATCATCTCAAATACCAGCGCCTGGGCGCTACCCAGGACGATGCCGCAGGAGAAGCCTTTGATAAAGTCGCTCGGCTGATCGGCTTGGGCTACCCAGGCGGACCAGCGATTCAAAAAGCCGCCCAGGGAGGCAATCCTATGGCGTTCAACTTCCCACGAGCCTGGTTGGAAGGCACCTGGAATTTTTCGTTCTCAGGCTTGAAAACCGCAGTGCTGCGCACCGTACGTTCGCTTGAATCCCATGGGACGCCTCTGCCCACGGCTGACCTGGCTGCCAGCTTCCAGGCGGCAGTGGTTGACGTCCTGGTGAGCAAAACGATGCGGGCAGCAAAGGAATTCCAGGCTAAGGAAATCCTGATCGCCGGCGGCGTTTCAGCCAACAAAGCCCTGCGAGAGGCTTTTCTCATGCGCGCCTCTTGCCCGGTGCACATTCCTCCCATTGTCTTATGCACCGACAACGCGGCGATGGTGGCTGGGGCAGGGTATTACCGTTTTGCCCAGGGTCAGCGGGATGCCCTGGATATGGATGCGCTGCCCACCTGGTACCTTTCAGATCTCTCATGAGCACGCCAAAGCCCGGTTTACTCAGCGTTTTCAAAAGCGGTTCGGGGCGCGCAAGCCAGACGATGGTCGCCTTGCGCACGCTCAGCGAGACCATGGTCAGCACGTTGAATCCCGCAGTTCTTGCTGAGAAAACAACTCAAATTATTGCCCAATCTTTAGGTGCCAGGGTAGTCATCCTGTTTGGCGTGAACTACGAAGTCGCCCAGCTCGAAGACTATGGCGCACTATACCGGTTAGGGTCATCCCGCCCAGAAAAGATCCCCGAATTGGTTATAAAAGGCGATAGCCCTCTGCTGCGCATCTTTCGCGATCAACGCCAGGCGATCACCCTTGCCGACTTACAGCAGCCAGGCTTGCAGACACTCCCAGCTGCCGAAAGGACCTGGCTGCAATCTCTGAACATGGCATTTTACATTCCCGTCCACACCAGAGACGAGTGGGCAGGCATGTTGGCAGTGGGTATGAAGGCTTCAGGCGAAAAGTACAATGAGCACGAGCTGGCGCTGCTCGGTACCATGACCGATATGCTCTCCCTGGCAATGCAAAATATCCGGCTTGGTGAAAGCCTGCTGCGGGTCAACAATGAATTCCGTCGCACATACCAATCGATGGAACAATCCAACCGGCAATTGAAACAACTCCTCTCCAAGCTGGAAAAAGTCGATCGTTCCAAGTCGGACTTCATCCACATCGCCTCGCATGAACTGCGCACGCCCCTGACTGTGATGTTAGGCTATAACGAACTGCTGCGGGAAGACCCCGAACTGAAGTCCAATGAATACCACGCTCAGCTCATCGATGGGATTCATAAAGGCATCATGCGCATGCACGAGGTCGTCGAAAGCATGCTGGTCATGGCAACCATCGACGCGCGAGCGTTAGCGCTCAACAAGCAGCAGGTATCCATCGGCGCAGTGATTCACGCGGTGCATGGCAGCCTGATTACCGTGCTGGAAGAACGTCGCTTAACTCTCGCCGCTGAAAAAATCAGCGACCTGCCGCTCATCGAAGCCGATGAAGAAGCGTTGAAAAAGGTTTTTCATCAAGTGATCAGCAACGCCATCAAATACACCCCTGACGGCGGCTCTATTACCATCACCGGTTCGCCTGCAACGATTGGCCCTGAAAATATGACCGAACCCGGCGTTGAAGTCGTCGTCAGCGACACGGGAATTGGAATCGACCCAAAACACCTGGAGATGATCTTCACCAAGTTCTATATGACAGGCGACCTGGCGCATCATTCATCGGGGAAGACCAAGTTCAAAGGCGCTGGTCCTGGATTGGGGCTGGCAATTGCCAAGGGCATTGTGGAGGCGCATGGCGGGAAAATTTGGGCGACCAGCTCAGGCTACGATGAAGAAAAATGTCCTGGCAGCCAATTTCACATCCTGCTGCCCCTGAAAAACGTACTGGAATAACTTTCCCAACCGGCAAGAGTTTTCTAGAGAAACGCAACTGCCTTACGAAACCGCTCCCGCTTCGTAAGGCAGTTCAACATAAGGAGAATACTGTAACTAATTTTACAGGCGGAAGTAAAGCCGGTATGAAACCAACCTAAGGATTTGGTTAATATCCCAGCGCAGCTTTGATTTGATCCAGCGTAATAGGACCCTCTCTTAAGATTTCGGGCTGCGCGCCCACGCAGTTCACCACGGTGGAAGGGACGCCCCCAGGTGTAATACCGCCATCTAATACGAGATGAACCTTGCCGTCCAACTGATCCAATACATCTTTCGCAGAGATGGCGCTCTCCCTGCTCGAAAGATTCGCCGAAGTCACCGCCAGCGGACCCGCTCTTCGCAGCAACGCCAGCGCCACGTTGTGATCGGGCATGCGCACTCCCACGGTGTGATCCGGCGAGATATTTGCCGGCAGCGCAGGATGACCCCATACCACCAGAGTGATCGGACCGGGCCAGAAGGCTTCTCCCAGCCGCACCGCAAGAGGCGGTAAGTCCTGGCAAACCATACTAAGTTGATCAACGCCGCCCACCAGGACGGCAATTGCCTTGCTGCTGTTCCTACCCTTCACAATAAACAAACGCTCGACATTCTCTTCGCTGCTAGGTAAAACAGCCAAGCCATAAACGGTATCGGTCGGAAAAACGACCAGCCCCCCATTCTTGAGCACATCCAAAGCATGTTCCAGGGCAACGGGATGATCAGCGCGCATCACTTCGGTATTCATACTGATGATTATACCCGCTGGCGGATGATTCTTACGCCCCTCGATGGCTCAAGACAAAACATTCAGCGCCCCGTCAGCTTTGATTCATCTCCCAGATGATGCGCAAGCCGTCCAGCGTCAACCAGGGAGCCAGGATCTGAATCACATCGGTCTCGCGGGCAACGACTTCAGCCAGCCCGCCTGTGCCAATGACTTTCATGGCAGCGCCCAGTTCCTGGCGGAATCTGACAACCATCCCCTCGACCAGGGCAACGTAACCGAATAGCAGCCCAGATTGCATGGCATGCACCGTGTTGCGACCAATGACAGATGGCGGGCGCTGCAGGTCGACGCGCGGCAGCTTCGCCGTCCGCTGAAAGAGAGCTTCGGCGGCAATTCCAATCCCCGGCGCAATGGCGCCGCCCAAATAATCGCCCTCAGCCGAGATGGCATCGAACGTGGTGGCGGTGCCAAAATCCACCACACAGGCTGGACCGCCGTAGAACCGTTGGACGGCGGCGGCATCTACAATGCGGTCAGCCCCAACCGCGCGCGGATCTTCATAACGCACCCGTACACCTGTTTTCACCCCGGCATCGACAACCAGCGGATCGACCTTTAGATATTGCCGGCAGGCTGAAATGATCTTGCCCGTAAGCGGCGGGACAACCGAGGCCACGCAGGCGCCGTGCAGATCGTCAGGAGAACAGCCAGCATGTTGCAGCAATCCCAGGAACTGAATGCCGTACTCATCAGGCATGCGCGCGTCATCCGTCGCCATGCGCCAACGCGCACCCAACTTTTCTCCCTGGTACAAACCCAGGGTAATGTTGGTGTTACCAACATCAATAGCTAAAAGCATAGAGACCTCCCTTTTCGCTTACTCCAAGAGCATGTTATCGATCAACCGCGTTTTCCCTACATACACCGCCAGAAGCGCCAGCCCTTTGTTCGTAATGACTCGCAGCTCCTCGAACGTTTCAGGATCGGCAATGGCGATGTATTGCGGCTCTGCCATAGGTTCTTCTGCCAGAACCCTGCTCATTTCTTCTCTTAACCCACTGGCGTCCCGCATCCCCCTCTGGTAAGCCTGCTGAGCGGCGCGCAGCGCCCGAAAGAGCACCCCCGCTGCTCGCCGTTCTTCAGCGTTCAAGTATGTATTACGGCTGGACATCGCCAAGCCGTCAGGCTCGCGCTGCGTCGGACAGACGACCATCTCGATTGGAAAATTCAAGTCCTCGACCATCCTGCGTATCACCGCCGCCTGCTGAGCATCCTTTTGACCGAAATAAGCCCTGTCTGGCTGAATCACGTTGAACAGCTTGGCAACCACCGTAGCGACACCGCGAAAGTGTCCCGGTCTCATCGTCCCTTCTAATGGAGCAGCCACTTGTTCTACAGTGACCCACGTTTGGTAACCTGGCGGATACATTTGATCTGTCTCAGGCTGCCAGAGCAGGTCGACGCCTTCTGCCGCCAACAAACCCTGGTCGCGCGGTAAATCGCGCGGATAACGAGCCAGGTCTTCGTGGGGTCCGAATTGTGTCGGGTTGACGAAAATGCTCACCGCCACGCTGCGGCATTCCTGACGCGCCTGCCGTACCAACGACAGGTGACCCTCATGCAGGAAACCCATCGTAGGCACAAACCCAAGCGGTCCAGGCAGCGCGGCGCGCGCAGCACGCGCTGCTTCGATCGAACTGACAATTTTCATGGCTTGATCACCTCCAAAGAATCTTTTTTGATTGCTCCATTCCCTTCTCCTGACGAATCAGCCGAAAAAGCTGCCAATGCCCTGACCAAAAGCCATAACACGCGGTTCACCGGCGTGGGCACGCCTGCCCTTTCACCTGAGCGGACCACCGCGCCGCAAATGGCATCGATTTCTGTCGGCGCTCCGCGCAGGATATCCTGCAGCATTGAAGACCTGTTGATAGCGGTGCGGCGGGCTGTTTCCTGCACAACCCAGGCAGGATCGGAATAGGGAAGCGCAATACCCTGCGCCGCGGCTACAGCAGCCGCTTCGCGCGCGGCAGATTGCATTAAGGAGCGGGAAGCGTTATTCTCGAGCAGTTCGCCGTTACGCACCCGCAGCAAAGCCGTCAGGGGGTTAATGGCTGCGCTGATCACCAGCTTGCCCCACTGAACGGATCGAACATCGGGATGACGTTCGACTTCAAAGCCTGCCCGCTCAAACCAGGCAGCAAACCTATCCAGGCGCTCCTGCCGCTCCAGGATAACAACCCCTTCGCCGCCTGGCTTGACTTTCCCAGGCGCTATCAAAGTCGCGCCCACCGTGGTGGCGCCTAAGGAGACGCGCGCGGCGCCCAGATAATGGCTCAACTCTTGGTCATTCCCAGCGCCGTTTTGTAAACTGAGGGCAATACCATCGGCTGCCAGGCATTTGCTGAGTTGACGTGCAACGCGTTCAGTCTGCCAGGATTTGACCAGCGCCAAAGCGTTCGCCACGCTGCCGCGGGGAGGGATGCGAGTTGTCGCTCGCACAGCATAAGCATGCTCCTCGCCATTCTCGCCGATGACCCTGACCCCGCCGGCGTTAATCGCCTCGACCCCGGCTTGCCAGCTACCCAGCAGCAACGGCTGGATTCCGGCTGCCGCCAGGCGAGCAGCGAACAGGCACGCCATGGCGCCTGTCCCTGCAATGAGCAAATCAGGCTGATTCGCTCTCATTGCTTTGGAGGAACGCTTCCCACTCGTCATCAGACATCTCCGTGGTATGCTCTGTGGCGGGGAAAACACCTTCCTTTACTTCCTCGATGTAAGATGTAAAGGCTTCCTGCATGGCAGGATAAAGGTTGGCGTATTGCTTGACAAAACCTGGCGTAAACCGTTGGAATAGCCCAAGCAGATCATGCGTCACCAAAACCTGCCCATCGCAGCCTGCGCCAGCGCCGATGCCAATGGTTGGGATGGCAAGCTGGCGGGAGATGTAAGCAGCCAGGCGCGCCGGCAGCGACTCGAGCACCAGGCTGAAGCATCCCGCCTCTTCGAGCAGCCTGGCATCTTCCAGCAATCGGCGCGCAGCGGCAGCCGTCCGACCCTGGGGGCGAAAACCTCCCAACTGGTGGACACTCTGCGGTGTGAGACCCAGGTGTCCCATGACCGGGATGCCGGCAGAAACGATCGCTCTAACCGCCTCAAGGCGTTCCCTGCCGCCCTCCAGTTTGACGGCGTCCATCCCGGCTTCCTGTAGAAAGCGACCTGCATTGCGCACCGCTTCTGCAACAGACACCTGGTATGACATGAACGGCATATCTCCGATCAGGAGCGCCGTTTGTGCGCCGCGCGCGACTGCCTTACAGTGATGGAGCATATCCTCCATCGTTACTGGCAGGGTGTTTTGGTAACCCAGGACGACCATACCTAGCGAATCGCCGACCAGGATCGCGTCTATCCCGGCGCTGTCCAACGCCAGCGCGGTGGGATAATCGTAGGCGGTCAGCATGGTAATGCGCTCACCGCGGGCTTTCTTCATTTGGAAGGCGCGGGTCGTAACCTTTTTCCTCGGTTGTATCACAGATGAAACAGCGGGGGTTGTGGACATGGTTCCCTCCTTTCCTGGTAGGGGCCAAACAGATCAAAGAATTTTGGTTGAAATGTCTCGGTCAATATGATCCGAGCAGGCTTAATTATCTCGCTTTTTCACAATTTGACAAGGAGCATTTCATCTTACGGAATGGGTCTCGAACGCCATCAAACTCAGGATTAATCTCCAGAAGAAGTTATAATTAAGTGCAAAGGAGGCACACATGCGCAAATTCACCAGTTTTCTTGCAGGAGCTTTGATGGGCGCATTGGTCGGCGCAACCCTGGCTTTGCTGTTCACGCCAATGCCTGGAGATGAAATCCGAAAAACGCTCCAGGAACGCGTGCAGGATCTGCAGCGTGAAGCGCAGGAAGCCGCCGCTGCCCGCCGGGCTGAGCTGGAGGAACAACTCAAGGCGCTCAGGGCGCCTCAAAAGGCAGGCTAGCGCCTCCTGCTTTGCTTGAAAGACCTGTGAGCTTAGATGATCTGAGCCGCAGGTCTTTTAGCTTTTTTATGGCCTTATTTCGAATTGATAAGGCGCCGGCTGGCGCGTAAACCGCGTTGTACCGGTCACGACCAACACAGCCTCGCTGACATTGCCACCAATTTTCAACGGGATTTCCAGCGCATTATTGGCAGCAAGGTCCAGGTACTGAACCTGAATCGTGCGCCCCCGCGTGATCAACGCCAGGCGGTAAGATTGCGGCAGGATATTCTGTATCCGCGCCCAACCGGCTGCTTCCCAGCCGCCTGTGTCGGCTTCAAAATCTGAAGCATAACCGATGGCAGGTATCTCGATATCGTCCAGCATAAACCCTTCGCCATGAACCGCAGCATCGGTGACATATTCGAAGCGGAGCTGAACCTTTTTTCCGGCAAATTGAGAGAGATCCACGCTTTCCTGAATCCACTCCGGGGAGCTGCCTCCCCCGCTCACCCCGTTATATCCCCAGCCGTAGCTGTTCCCCGAGGGGTCTTCATCCGTCCCGGAGGGCGTTTTCAAAATTTGCCAGAATTTGCCATCCAAAGAAGCCTCCAAATAGAGGTAATCATAATCTGTTTCCAGGTCATACCAGGTCCAATAGCTCAGGGTGATAGGACCGTTAACAGCGGAGAAATCGAACGTCTGCGTCAAGGTCATATTCGATTCATCCCCGCGGTTCGACCAAAAAGCATATTTGCCCGAATGAGGGTTCTCAGGCAACACTGACACCTGGGAGCTTCCCTGAAAACTCAAGGTGTAATTCCCCTGGCAAGTAAAGCGGATGTAATCCGCGCCATACTGGCTGACCGTCCGCTCCTGCGAATCGACCGGGCAGCGGCGGATGGTTTCCGTTGGATTGAACGCAGGAACCCGCGTATAGGAGCGATAGGTGTACTGTCCGCTGCCGACTGAGGCATCCTGCAAATAATTGGTAATCACCCAGTCCAGGAACAAGTCATCCGCGCTCAAAGGGTCATTTGTCCCAGGTTCTTTTGCCTGCATCGATGACAGCATCTCATCCAGGCTGACCAGGTCATTGTTGGGGTCAACGACCAACGCCTGGGTCGCTCTCTCGCCAAACCGGTCCAGGAAATACATCAGGAATAAGAAGGATTTTCCGTAATGGATGGCATCTGAGTCGGGCCAGTCATTGAGTTGTACATCCGGATTGAGCGAAAAAGCGAAATCAAACCCGCTGGTATAGTAACCATTGAGGAACGCCGCCACCTCCGAAAACCCCTCGTTGATCCAGGAAGACTCGTTGCGGTCCTGATACCAGTGAATCATGTGCTGGAATTCATGCGCCAGCACGCCGTAGGTGAAGGTCCTGCCCAGGTCAATATTATCGGCATTGAGGATGAACATTTCATGTGCGTTCGAATATTCATGCGCCAGCGGGTGTAGCTCGTCCACCGATGAGAAATAACCTGCCAGATTTTCGCCCAAGCCGCGGGCTAACAAAATGTAGAGATGTTCGTCCCCATCAACGCCTGGGGTCCACTCGCTGCCAAAGAAAGCGCGGTTGGTCGGGTAAATCTTCTCTTCGAAGGTATCCACTAGGCGCTTCAGCTCATCAAAATCATAGCCTACGCCTTGCTGAATCCAAAAATAAACATGCGCCGTTTCATAACGTAAGACGGCATCGATCTGAAAATTCTCATTGGTATCGACATTGGACACCCAAAATTGCTTACGGTCGCCGATTTTGAAAGGCGTTGCGGGCGGCGCGACAGTCTTGGGAATATCCTGTTTTCCCTCCAGGCGCTGAGCCAAATTGACCAGGTCATTGGTAGGTACGACCACATTCTGGAGGGTAATCAGGGTATCGTTCACGGTCGTGACCTGTAAGCGCGGCGACTCTGTTGCTGTGGGCAGCGCAGGCGGCGTCGTAGGCGTCGGCGTCGCAGACGGCTTTACCGCCTGACTCGGAGCAGGCGTTGCCGTAACCAGCCCTCGCGTCGGCTCAAAAGTCGGAAAGATGAACGGCGTGGGAGTAACAACGGTGACAATGTTGATTTCGGGAGGCGTGGGAATATCGGGCGGCAAGCTGGGCAGCAATTGCCATCCAATGAGAAAGGCTGCCAGGCAACAGCAGCAAATACTCAAGACCAGTAAGAGAATACCGATAACGATCCAAAATGATTGCCGCATAACACCTCCATGAACGCCGATTATACCTTACTGAGCGGTAATAAACGTCAGCCTTTGCAAGTCACCCTTTCGCTATTACAATTACTGGCGCTCATGAGCGAACTCGTCCCTGCCACATATCTGCAACGGTTGGTGAAACTCTGGTGGATTGTCATTTTATGCTCCCTGGCTGGCGGAGGGGGTGGCTTCATCGTCAGCCGACTGAAGTCCCCCATCTATGAAGCCAAAGCGATATTCAACGTCAGCATCGACCTGGCGATGGTGCCGATTAAACAACGACCGCTTCCACTCCACGATGAAGACATTGCCCTGGCATCGCTACATGGGACGATGGTCAACCCGGCGGTCATCCAACATGTGTTCGATGAGGCTGCCCGCCAGGGCATCGCCTTGAGCTGGACAGACCTGATGAGCAACTATACCATCGAGCGGAAGAATACCATTTGGGAACTGCGCTTTCGCAGCGCCAATCCCCAGGTTGCCCAGGCGGTGGTGAGCTGGTGGGCGTCGAAGACCTATGAACAGGCGCTTGCCTTTCAGGCAGAGCGAAAAATCCCCCACTACGTCGTTTTCAGCCCGCCTTTGATTCCTGAACTGCCGAGTCAGCCAGTTTATTACTATCCCATTCAACTCTTGCTCGCCGGAGGGATGATCGGGTTTCTGGCAGCGCTCATGGCGGTTGATCAATTTGCCAGGCGCACGGGTTAAGTTTGAAAAAGTTTGCCTCCTTTTACTCCAAAACGATCAATCTATTATGGGCGGCAGCCCTGGTCAGCTTGCCGGTCACCAGTTTTGCGCTGTTTTCCCAGGCGACTAATTCGCCGGTTGCCCCGCTATCGGGACTGCCGGTTGCGCTGCTTTGCCTGGTTTGGCTGCTGCCATATCTGCTGCGGCGAGGGCAGATTCCTTTGGAAGCGAAGCCCTTGTTCGTTTTCGTCTGGATCAGCCTGATTGCCTCGGCAGGGGCTTTCTTCATCGAAATTCCAACGTTCAAGGATGCGACCATCATCCGCCAAATGCTGCGCGCTGGGTTGACCCTGTTGGTTGGCATCTCCTTTTATCTGGTGGCAGCTACCCTGCCCGATAAACTGCCATCCTTACGCCAAGCGCTGCGCTGGATCAGCCTGGGGGGACTCGTCATGCTATTATGGAGTCTCACCCAGGTGTTCGTCTTGCTCAGCGGCGCTCAAGATTACCCTGCCTGGGTGGTAGCCGTGCAGAAGATCTTCGTTTGGGATAAAGGCTTCTTCTTTCGCCTTTCTCACCGCCTATCCGGTTTGACCTACGAGCCGTCCTGGTTCACCTACCAGATGACGGTGTTGTATTTTCCCTTGTGGCTTTCTTCCAGCCTGACACGGCAATCGTTATTCACCCTCAAATTCCGCAATTTGATTTTGGAAGATGCTTTGCTGATGCTGGCTCTGCTCGAGTTCCTGTTCAGCGCGCCGCGCATTTCGCTGGTCAGCTTGGGGACGCTTGGCGTCATCACCGCCCTGCTGGCGCATCGAAAGCTGGTTGAGAGGCTCGTATTAAAATGGCAAACCTGGCGTTCCCAAAGGCTGTCACCTCAGCCTGACCCTGGGAGGGGCACGCCTACATCGAATGCGTTCTTCAGGCTTTTGATTAGCGGCACACTGCTGCTCGCTTATTTGGGAATTACGGCTGGAATTGCCAGTTTCTTGTATCGCAGGGATGAGCGCATCCAGCGGCTATTATCCATAAAAACCAACTGGCAGGAAGCTGCCCGCCTCGCCATCCTGGATGAAAGCGCCTGGCTGAGGGTGAGCCTGAACCTGTACTTCTTCGAAAGAGTCAATTACTGGTTTTTCGGGCTGCACGTGTTCCAACGCTACCCCTGGCTGGGAGTAGGGTTGGGGAATGCCGGTTTCTTTTACCTGGAAGAACTGCCAGCGCCCGGCTGGGAATCCTACGAAACGCGCGGCTTGACCTACTCCCTGGCGTCGCTGCCTAATGTGAAAAACCTGTGGGTGCGGCTGCTGGCAGAAAGCGGACTGGCTGGGTTTGCCGCTTTTGGCTTCTGGCTATTCGTACTATGGCGGTCTGCAAGACTGCTGCAACGCGCCAACGATCCTTTTTACCGGCAAATCGCCCTCTTTGGCAGCCTCTCGCTGGCTGCCCTGTTGGCAGAGGGCTTTAGCATCGACTCGTACGCTTTTCCTTATTTTTGGATCGTAGCAGGCTTGCTCTCGGCGGCTGCCCCGCTCTACCGCAGGGGTATTTCAGAACTATCTGCCTGACCGCGCCAGCAGGGCGTTGACAATGCGCATGGCAGCGCGACCATCGCCATAAGGATTTACGACCTGAGCCATGCGCTGATAAGCGGCAGAATCATCCAATAGCTCACACACCGCCGCAACAATGCGGTCAGTATCGGTGCCTACCAGGCGGGCTGAGCCTGCCTCGATGCCCTCCGGACGTTCGGTGACTTCCCGCATCACCAGGACGGGTTTCCCCAAACCTGGCGCCTCTTCCTGGATGCCCCCCGAATCGGTCACGACCAGGGTGGATCGCTTCATCAGGTGCACGAGGGGCAGGTAATCCAATGGATCGGTCAAAATGATATTGGGAACACCATACAGCAGGCGAAAGACCGGCTCGCGCACGTTTGGATTCAGGTGGACGGGATAAAGAATGCGAATCGTATCGCCGTAAATATCGACCAGCCGCAGCAGCGCCTGGCAGATATTTTCCAATGGCTTCCCGAAATTTTCCCGCCGGTGAGCCGTCACCAGAATCAGGCGCGTGTCATCTGCCTGTTCCCGCATACCCATCTGCGCCAGCAGCGCCTCTGCCATCGGCGGAATGGGCTTGCCCAGGACATATTGCTGTGCATCGATCTCCGTGTTGCCGGTGACCACGATATTTTCTGCCGGCACCCCCTCGCGCAGCAAGTTTTGCCGCGACCATTCGGTTGGGGCAAAGTGCAAATCTGCCACCACGCCTGCCACCCGGCGGTTGATTTCCTCCGGGAAAGGCTGCCATTTGTCGTACGTCCTCAGCCCGGCTTCCACATGCCCTACTCGGATGCGGTGATAGAACGCCAGCAGCGCCGCCGCCATAACCGTGGTGGTATCCCCCTGCACCAACACCCAATCGGGCTGGGTCCGTTCCAGCACCGGATCCAGCCTGGTGAAGATTGCCGCAGTCAATTCTGCCAGCGATTGATTGGGCGTCATCAGGTTCAGATCGACGTCTGGCATAATTTCGAACAGATCGAGCACCTGATCGAGCATTTCCCGATGCTGGGCGGTCACGCACACCCGCGACTCCACCCCGCTGCGCCGCTTCAACTCCTGGACAACCGGCGCCATTTTGATCGCCTCGGGTCGTGTGCCAAAGATCGAAAGGACGCGCAGAGCCATCACGCCATCAACCCTGCATGGCTAACTGCAATGCCCTTTGCCAGGGAGGCAGCTTTAGCCCAAAGACTGTGGTAAACCTTTCACAATTCAGCGCTGAAAACAATGGACGCCTGGCAGGGGTGGGAAAATCGGCGGTGGCAGCCGGCAGAATCTCGCGTGTGACTTGCTCGGCGCGGTTGGGATCAAATTCAAGAATTGCCTTGCCCCATTCCAACCGGCTGGCAAAGCCATCGCCTGCCAGGTGATACAGTCCCCGGCGCTCCAGAATCCAGTCGTAAACCTCGCGACCGCCGCTTGCCAAAGTCTGCGCCGTCGCTTCAGCCAGCATCCTCGCCCAGGTGGGGTTACTCACCTGATCGCTCACCAAGCGCAATTGCGGCTGCTGACGCGACCAGGATAACACCTTGGTGACAAAGCTGTCCCGGCGAAGGCTGTAAACCCAACTGGTGCGCAGGATGAGAAACGCCTCTCCTGCCTGCTCTACGGCTCTCTCGCCAGCCAGCTTGCTTTCGCCATAAGCGTTCAGCGGGTTTGGCGGGTCTGTCTCCAGGTAGGCAGAGCCTTTCGTCCCATCGAAGACATAATCGGTGGAATAATGGATGAAGACGGCATTCAGACGGCGCGCCTGCTCTGCCAGAATACCCGGCGCTTGAGCGTTGATTTTGAATGCAAGGTCGCGTTCCACTTCTGCCCGGTCAACCGCTGTGTAGGCTGTCGCGTTGACAATCCCCTCAGGCTGCAACTGTTTCACCAGGCGTTCGGTCTGCTCAGCATCTGCCAGGTTGATGTCGGGATAGTCTATGGCAGTCACGTTTCCCAATGGAGCCAATGAACGCTCCAATTCCCAACCCAGTTGACCGGTGTTACCCAACAGGAGGATGTTCATGGTTACTCACGATTGTAAGGCAAATCTTCTTTCAACAACCGCATCAGATAAGCGCCATATTCATTCCCGCGCAGCCCTTCCGCCAGTTGATGAAGCTGTCTCTTATTGATGTAGCCCAGGCGGTAAGCGATCTCTTCGGGGCAAGAAATCATCATGCCCTGGCGTTCCTCGACCGCCTGGACAAAGTTCGCCGCCTGGAGCAAGGATTCGTGCGTACCGGCATCCAACCAGGCGATGCCGCGTCCCATCACCTGCACCCGCAGCAGACCCTCCTGCAAATAGACATTGTTCAGGTCCGTAATCTCCAGCTCGCCGCGGGCAGAGGGTTTCAACGACTCGGCAATTTCAACCACGCGGTGATCGTAAAAGTACAACCCCGGAACCGCATAGTGTGAACGAGGCTGCTTGGGCTTTTCCTCGATGCTAATTGCCAGGCCGTTTTCGTCGAACTCGACCACCCCATATCGCTCGGGGTCGCGCACCGGGTAGGCGAACACGATGGCGCCATCGGTCAGGCTGGCAGCCGTGCGCAACTGCGCTGGCAACCCCTGACCATAAAAGATGTTATCACCCAGAATCAAGCACGTCGGTTCGCCTGCGATAAATTGGCGTCCCACCAGAAAAGCATCCGCCAAACCACGCGGCTCAGCCTGCTCGGCATAAGAAAAACTCAGCCCCCACTGCGAACCATCGCCCAAGAGCACCTTGAATGAAGGTAGCGCTTCTGGCGTGCTGATCACCAAAATTTGGCGAATCCCCGCCAGCATGAGCATCGAGAGAGGATAATAAATCATGGGTTTGTCATAGACCGGCAGCATCTGCTTGCTGACGCTGATCGTCAAGGGAAACAGGCGCGTTCCCCGCCCGCCCGCCAGGATAATTCCTTTCATCGCTTTTCATCTCCTCTTTGACTGTAATTGCGCTGCAGCCAGGTTTGATAATCGACTTGCTTCTTGATCGCCTCTAGCCATTCGGGGTGCCCCAGGTACCATTCGACTGTCTTCTTCAAACCGCTGCCCAGCGACTGACGAGGTTTCCAGCCCAACTCGCGGTTGATCTTGGTGATATCGATGGCGTAGCGCCGGTCATGACCGGGGCGGTCGGCGACGAACTTGATTAGCGAACGGTGAGGCGCGTAGGGAGAAGCGGGCAAAGCCTCGTCCATAATGGCGCAGAGCTGCTCCACGATCATCAGGTTGGTTGGTTGCGTGCCGCCGCCGATGTTGTAAGTCTCTCCCGGCTTTCCCCGTTTCAAAACCAGCCAGATCGCCTCACAATGGTCTTCGACATATAGCCAATCGCGAATCTGCCCGCCATCGCCATAAACCGGCAGAGGTTTGCCGTCACGGGCGTTGAAGATCATCAAAGGAATGAGCTTTTCTGGAAACTGGTATGGACCGTAATTGTTCGAACAGTTGGTCAGGGTATAAGGCAAGCCGTAAGTATGCCCATAGGCGCGCACCAGATGATCGCTGGATGCCTTCGAAGCCGCGTAGGGCGAATTCGGAGCATACGGCGTGTCTTCCGTCCAGGCAGGCTCATCTGGCTTCAACGAGCCGTACACTTCATCGGTAGAAATGTGATGAAAACGAACGTTCTCAACGGGCATGGCTTTTTCAACCAGCCAAAAGTGCCGCACCGCCTCGAGCAAGGTGAATGTACCCATGATGTTGGTCTGAACGAATTGCGCCGGACCCCAAATAGAACGGTCGACGTGCGACTCGGCAGCAAAATGCACCACCGTATCCACCTGATAGCGGCGCAGCAATTCATCGACCTTTTCCCGGTCGCAGATATCCCCATGGACAAAGGTATGCCTGCCAGGGTCGGGCAGGTCGCGCAGGTTTTCCAGGCTGCCAGCGTAAGTCAAGGCATCCAGGTTAATCACCTGCACCCGTGGTTCTACGGATAATAAAAAACGGACGAAGTTCGAACCGATAAATCCGGCGCCGCCGGTGACCAAGACATTTTTCATCCTGACTCTCCTAATCGAATAGATCACTCGCCGATAATTCGTTCCATCGTTTGCCCTGGGCATCCTTGGGCGATATCACCGGTTCAGTGCCGGCAGCAACAGGCCACTCGATACCCACCGTTGGGTCATTCCATAACAGAGTGCGTTCGCCGTCAGGCGCATAATAATCCGTCGCCTTATACACCACCTCTGCCCAATCGCTCAAAACGTAAAAACCATGAGCCAACCCGGGCGGAATCCAAAGCTGCTGCTTATTCTCTGCTGAAAGCGTCACGCCTAACCATTTCCCAAAGGTTGGCGAGCTGCGCCGCAGGTCAACTGCGACGTCAAAAATCTCGCCCACCACCACGCGCAGCAGTTTTCCCTGCGGCTGCCGAATCTGGTAATGCAGCCCGCGCAGGGTGCCTTTGCGCGAGGCGGAATGATTATCCTGTACAAACTGGTATGTAATCCCTTGCTCTCTAAAGGCGCTTGAACGGAAGGTCTCCATGAAAAAGCCCCGTTCATCTTGAAACACCCGATTTTGAATCAGCAACACACCGGGTAAACTGGTGGTCAAGAATTGCATAAAAAATCCTGTCGAATAATATGAGATGGCAAGCAAGCTGCTTGGACTGCCTGCAACAACGTCCCATTGTACCCTAAAACGGGATGAACCGGCGCAGCCATAATCGTACCCGCAGCGGCAGCCAGGAAAATATGGCTGGTCGCAGCAACGCTTTCAGTCCCAACAATGAAAATCGGCTGCCTCCCTGTTGCTCCAGCGTTCGCAGCATTTCTGGGTAGCAGCGGCGGTCAGCCAGGCTGGTCTTCGCCTGGCTGTGCAGCCGAAAGTTCGCCCACAAACGATTGACATAATACAGCGGCGTTATTCGAGCAGCCCGCACCCAAAAATCGTAGTCAAACGCAAAGTAATAATCCACTTTTAGAGGACCCACCTCCCGCCATAAATCCGCCCGCCAAAAGGTTGCCTGTTGAGGGATATGGACAAAGCCGCGCAGCAGGCGCCGGTAATCCGTCTGACGGGCAGGGAAAGGTCCCAGCAGGTTGCCGTGCTCATCGATCAGGTTGGCATTGCCATAGACAAAGCGGGCTTGCGGGTTTGACTGGAAAAAAGCAACCGCCTCCGAGATAGCGCCAGGCAGATAAGTATCATCGGAATTGATCCACGCCCAGATATCCCCTTTTGCCCTGGCAAAGCCTTTATTGATAGCATCTACCTGTCCACGGTCTTTCTCTGAAACCCACCAGGCAAGTCGGTGAGCATACTTCTGGATGATTTCCACGCTGCGGTCTTGCGAGCCGCCGTCGACGATAATGTATTCCAGGCGGGGATAATCTTGTTTCAGCACCGACAGTATCGTCTCCTCCAAGAACTGAGCCTGGTTATAGGAAGGGGTGACAATCGTAACCCAAGGCATCGCGCTTTCCGAGTTAGTTGCCATTTCATTCATGGGGCAGCCTCCAAACGCTGGGCTAAGTCGAATACCACATATCCGTCGTCCGACTGCGCTATCGGAAAATTTTGGTACAGGTAATTCTTCAACGCCGGCTGCGCTTCAAGGTCGGTAAAATCGGTCACCACAAAATAGCGGAAGCCTTCCGTCTTTTCCTTAAACTGTTCTTCGAAACTTTCTTGCGCTCCAAAGACCTCGGCATTCAGATCGAAATCCCAACTATAAGGCCAGCTGGCAATATATCGCCAGCCCAAATAACGAATACGGTTGCCATAATCATGCGTCAAGCCGATCATCTTGCCATCCCGAGGGAGCTCATCGCACAAACGCTGCCAGCCTTTTACCTCCTGAGCTATCCCTTCATTCTGAGAAACGATGACCGAACGGGTAATCCATGCTGGAAAAAGCACTGCCAGAGTGGCAATGCCCCAAAAGGCAAGGCGGTATAACGGCGGCTGTGAAACGATCTTTTGAAAGAAAGGCGCCGCCATACCGGCTAATCCCATGGCGACGCCGGGTATCAGGATTAAGTTGTAATAGGTATGGGTGGAGACTTGAGCCGGCAGGAAGGCAGTGTAAACGACATAACCAGCGAACCATCCCCCGACCACCCGCCTTGCTTGTGGGGGCAGGTAAAGGCTGCCATATACTGCCAGCGCAATGGGCAGCAACCCTACCAGGTCATGCAGCCAGGAAAACCAGCGCACATAGAATGCGGGTTCAATAATCTTATGCAGCATAGCCAAAGTCCAAAAACTGAAAAAGCCCGAAGAGCGTGAGCCAATCATAACCCCGTAATAACTTGCCGGAATAACCATAAGAAGTATCCCTATGCACCACACCTGTTTACTGGAAAACAGGCGCTTCCATCCTAACTTACCTGACGCCAGCAAGCCAAATACTGCCGCCACAGGAAAGACAGCCATGATCTTGACCAGGATAGCCACCCCACCCAGGACGCCAGCCAACAGGGCATGCCGCCAGGATTGAGTCGTTACCCATCGTTCCAGGAAAAATACCGCCAAGATAATCCACATGACCATAAAAGGTTCAGGCTGGTAAGAACGCCCATTGACCACCTGAAAGACAGGCACAGCATAAAATGCCAGGGCTACCAGCGCGGGCTTGAGCGACAGCCAGCGCGAGGTCATCATAAATATCGCCAGCGCGCCGATTGCCCAATAGGAGGCAGCCAAAAACCTGAAGACCCAGGGCTTTTCACCGCCCAGTAAATAATAAAGGGTAGCCGCCAGTCGCTCGTTAATTTGCGGTTCATATACATCTTCCCCCTGCCACATGGCGATGGCGGTCTGGCGGCGCGTTTCGTCTGCGCAAGGCGCCAGGGCGCAATACATTCCGCGGGCGATGATCGCCGAGCGCAACTGCCTTGCCTGTATAAAATCGAGCGGCGGATTATTCAAGTACAGCAAACGTAATCCGATGCCTAAAAAGAACAGGAAAACAGCAGCCAGGTAAGTAAGCAGGTTCTCTCTAGTCTGCATAAAAAAAGCTCATGTGTTGGGCAGGGCAATTAGGACAAAATCATGGCGCAGAATGTAGATCGAATAAAATATAACCTTCACCTGTTCGATATGAATAACGACCGTAGAGTAATTCTTTCAACACAGGCTGCGCGTCCAGTTCGACAAAGTTAGTCACTATAAAGTAATCATAACCCTGGGTTCGACGCTGAAATTCCTCCACCCAATATGAATCGTTCATGTTGATATTACCGCCCGCCAGGAGGTTCATCTTCTGATCGGCTGCATAGGGCCACATGGTCACTGCCACTTTACCGTAATACATCAAGCGGGCGCCATAATCATGCGTAATGCCGATAATTTTGGCGTTTTGCGGCAATTCCTGTCCCATTTTCTGCCACCCTTTAACCTCATCACGATAATTTACGGCGACCAGGGTATTTCGACTGATCCAGGAAGGATAAGCCAATCCCAGCAGCGCAATCGCAATAAAAACGTAACGCCAGCTCCAAGGCAGCTCAGCCAGTTTCTCAAACACTTGCTGCCCAAGCCAGGCTAACGAAAGCGCAACGATGGGAATCAGCGTCAAGTTATAGTAATCATGCGTGACAATCAATGAGGGTACCGATAAACCGATGAGAAGGTAACCCAGCCACAAACCAATCATCAGGTAACGGCTGCGCTGAGGGAACAAGGTAACACACGCGGCGCCTATTATCACTGCGACTAGATCCATGAGAGAGTGTAGCGTATTCAACCAGCGAACATAAAAATAGGGCTTAAGAAGCAGCCCCTGGAAGCCTAACACCCAGCCCGAAATATACCCTGATGCCAGGTTTCCGGTCGAACCAAAATAATAGACAGCCGGAATCAAGATCATCACAGCCGCAGCCACCCAGACCTGCGAATCCCGCAGCGCTTTTCGGAATGGCTGCACTGCAAGCACGGCAAGGACTGATACGGCAACAATTAGATAGACCGCGAACACCTTGATCAGAACCGCCATACCAGAAAAAACGCCTGCCAGGAGCGCCCATTTCCAGCCTTTCGACTCTCGCCAGCGATGCCAGGCATATGCCGCCCAAATGATCCACATGACCATCCAGGGATCAGGCTGAAAAGAACGACTGGCGGTCACACCATAAGGCAGCACGAAATAGTAAACCAAGGTAACCAGCGCCGCAGGGGTCGAAAATATGCGTCGCGCCAGCAGGAACAGCGCCAAGCCTCCCAGGCTCCAAAAGGCGATGGTATAGAGACGGGCAATCCAAAGCCGCTCCCCGCCAGTGAAATAATAAGTGATTGCAACCAGCCGCTCGAACAGGCGCGGTTCCAGGATTTCGAAGTAGTTAATCATCGAAATTTCTACTTCACGTTCCGCCTGGATTTCTGCCGGCATCATCTGATAATACATGCCGCGAGCAATCGTTGCGGCGCGTAATTGCCGCCAGGCGTGAAAATCCAGCGGCGGATTGGTTAAGTTAAGCAACCGCAATCCAACGCCCAGTAAGAATATCAGTAGCGCAGCGACAACCGACAGCGCTTCCAGCGAAACGGCGCGGAAGGTTTTCATTCGAGCAGCACCTGGCATGAAGCAATACCTGTCAATGAAAATTCTAGATACATGGATAGCGATTTATTCCCAATGGATCCCGTCACGGTCAACCAGCAGCCGGCGCGAGCGGTGTTGTAAAGCCCGGCGGAGATGACGATAGGCAAAAAACAGGCGGGATAACCCCAATGCGCCTCCTGCCGCCTGAATCACCTTGTACCAGGCAGCCAGGACTGCCCGCGGCGAATAACGGCTGGCTTTTGCAAAGTGAGATAATGCCAGGCGATAGTTACCAGCGTCAATATAGCGCTTTCCGGCAAAAACGTGAAGCCCCGAGTATATGCGCCGGGCGTTTTCGGCAATCACACTTTTGAAGTGTTCATCTGCCGCCAGCATGGCAATCATGCGGAACGCTTCCTCAACGAATTTAGGCGCCTGAGCAATTGTCTTGGCGTCCTGGTGCGTCCGCTCGACTGCCCAATATTGAGGAACGTGCAGAATCGGTCCACGTGAGGCGATGCGAATCCACAAATTGTGATCCAGCACCATGTGAAAGTCAGCATTCAGCCAACCCACTGCTTCCAGCACAGAACGACGCATAAAGACAGCCGGCTGCAATAAGACCCGGAAGCTCAGTAAATCCACCAGATCATACTGCCGGTAGGGGTGCCAGTCCAGCAAGAAGCCATTGGCATCTACCATGACGCCATCGCCATAGACCATCCCAACCTGCGGATTTGCCTGCAAAGCGCGCACCGCCTGGCTGACCACGTCTTGCCGGTAATAAAAGTCGTCCGAATTGATCCAGGCAACGATCTCGCCGGTTGTGCGGCGCAAGCCCTTATTGATGCCGTCTGCCTGTCCACGGTCTGGCTCAGAGACCCACCAGTACAACCGGTCGGCATACTTGCGAATGATCTCAACGCTGCCATCCGAAGAGCCCCCATCGACGACCAGGTATTGCAAATGGGGATAATCCTGCAGAAGGACGGACTGCATGGTTTGCTCTAGAAATGCAGCCTGGTTGAAGGATGGCGTGACGATGGAAACCAACGGTAGCATAGGCTTCCCTTTCACGGCTCTTGCACAGGTCGTACAGGCAAGAATAACGAGAACTCTCCAATGGTTTCCACTTTTTGCATTTCTTCCCTCTTTTCGGGCAGGCAGACAGAACAGATGAGTGCGCACATCTTATCATCTTTTTCGATATACCGCTCCAGCTCAGGAATCGCAAAAAGGTGTTCCAAGCGCGCCTCCGATCCAGAAGGGGCAAGCAACACCCAGAGGGGATACTCCGAATCATGCGAATCCAGCATCAAGCCAATGGAGCGGCATTGCTGCGTTTTAATGATGCTGGTCAATTCCAAAAAAGCCGGTTTGATATCCGGGTTGTTCAAAAAGAGCAAATCGACGCGGCTCCTCTCGAGCAGCGGCGAAGTCCTGGTTTGCCATGAAATGAGCTGGCGGGAGGGATTTGCGAACAGCGCCCGCGCGCCGCTCAGCGCAAAGAAAACGATAACAAGGCTGACCACTGCTCTGGCAAGCCGGCTTCTGCCTAGAGCGTCGAGCGATAAGCCGAACAGGGGCGCCCACAAGACGAAAAATGGAAGTTGCAACCGGCTGCCCGTCCGCTGCCATTTATAGAGCAGCGAAAAAAGTACGAACGTCAACAGAACCAGGCTGGCATAGCCAATAACCTGCCTGCGGATAAGCCCGGTATGGATAGCGCCCCCTTGAAAGCGCCGGTCGAATAAGCGCCTAACCCATACCCCCGCTGAAATTATCATCAGGGCAATGCCAGGAAAAATGCTCAAAAAATGCCAGGGGTTGCCAGCGTAATCTTCATGCAGCGAACGCTTGACCCAGTACTCGTCCAGGCTGGTGGCAGGATCGTTCAAATCCTGCCGAATCAGCACGTGGAGCCAAGCTACCATATCATAGGTAGGACCGTTGATGACCCCATAAGGCGTGCCCAGATGCAGCGTGGAATTCCGTATCAGGTTGGACGCTAAAGGTCCTATCCCAATTTTCTCATTTGCCAGCCTGCGTACACTGCTGGGAGGTCCCAAAGGAAAGCGATAGGTTTGCATGTTACGCAGCCATGCGCCGGCATTGAGACACAGCACGATGGCAGCACCTGCTAACGCCGACTTCAGGAAAATGGCTTTACCCCATCTGAACCACAAGGTGACTGCCAAAGCCGTTAAGAAGGGGAAAGAATACGCAAAGAAAGTGCCTTTTGTCAGAATTCCCAAGCCTGCTGCACATGCCGCCCAAATCATATCGCGGTACGAAAACCGCTTACCCTGTAGGATATGCACAATAAAATAAGCCAGGCTGACTGCCCAAAATGCGGTGACATAGTCCGTCTGAGTGCTGGTCGCTTGCAGTACACCCATCGGAAGGGTGACTGCAAAGAGCATCGCCAAAAGTTGACCCGTATGTGAAGCGCCCAGCCTGGCTGCCAGAAGCGATACGCCAACCAGCGAACCAGCCATGCTGAACCATTGCACCAGGTTTGCCAGCCGGTCGCTGCCAGCCAGTGCAAACAAGTGCAGGATAGCTGTCTCAGACCAGATGGGCATCCAGATTTGACGATCGATGGGAGTAGCATAATGTCTCAAGGAATGATTTTGCAACCAGTGCATCACCCGGCTCATGTGGTACTGCAGCGAATCGTTCGTGTTTGGCGGCGCGACCAGCGCAATGAACAGGGTAAGCAAGAGATAGCCGAGAATGATCAGTATCAAAAAACTATTTACTGAAATTAACCTGCCCCATCGTACCCTGCCAACCAAATGCCATGCACTGCTGAGTGACCGCAAAATCCGTTTCCTCCCAGCCGCGCCCAGCAGCCACCCGGTTGCACCCAGGGCAGCCCCCCAGGCAATCAATATGCCGGCGCGTGTAAGCATATTTAAGAGGGATAACACTTCGCAGGAAAGCGTCAGGAAAACACCCCAAAGCACAGCCGCTCGCAAAAAGGCATCGCGCTGATCGTATCCGCCAACCAGGGAAACTGGAACTTCGAACGCCTTTACGCCCTCATCACTCGGTTGTGAGTTAGCTGAAATTAATTTGAATACGCCCGCCCGGCTATTGATTGCCCAAAACCACACCCCAAAGGCAATGATTGGCAACACAGCACCGAGTGATGAAAAACCCATCAATCGCTCCAAACGCTACCCCTAATCCTGGCGAGTGAACAGACTCTCGTAAGGAACCTTTGGGAAAACGGTCAATTTTCCGCCAACTGTGGCATCCAAGATCTGGCGTGAATGTCTTTCATAAGCCTCTCGAGCCATCCGATAAGCCCGTTCAGAGCCTTCCAAATCAGGAAGCTGCCAGCGAAAACCTTTGCCAAAATAACCCGGGGCAAAATGGTTCGGGTCATCACCCGCCGATACAACCATCTGGTTTGCAGGACCTTTCGTAACGAAGTTGTGATCCACGCCAACCAGAATCGCCTGTTCAAAGCCCATGAAAAACGCCAGCTGCAGCGCAACAAAGGTTACCGTAAAACCCTCAAAGAGGCGCCCCAGGGCGTCGCCGGAGAAGTTTTCCTCTCCAGTAAAATCGCTGTCCAGAAACATCAAATTGCGATCCCGTTTGGCATGCTCCTGGAACAGTCTGCGAACCCTCCAACTTAAGAAACGAGGAATTTGCAGCGCCGAAATTTCTGCGGCGCACTGCTCCAAGACCAAATCATTGACAGAAACCAGGTAAGAGGTTTGAAATCCCAGCTCTGGAAAGAGCAGATAGATGCGGTTCAAACCAAAGGTCAACTCGTTGCGCAGCAGGCTCAGATCGGTCTGCTTCAGGCTGGGTCCATTGCCAATGATAAAACAGCGCTCTCCTCGGTGGCTATCGCGGTAGGCATCCAGGCGAGAAAGGTTTTCACGCCAGAGTCGGCTCACTGGACGAAAGAGCGTGTGGCGACCGCGGTTACGCCACCACCAGTAAGTCTCCGAGCCGACCCTCCAAATGGGAGCTGGTATCACTTTTTTTGCAGTTTGCTTGACTGTCATAATGAACTCAACCTGGTTTACAACAACGAAAGCAAGAATTCTCCAGTCCTGCGTCCGGCAGAGCCATCGGTAAAAGTACATTCACGGGCAATGAACTCTCGCCGCGCAGCCTGGTCTGCGTCTGGGTTACTGAGATAAAAATTCAACGCCTCTCTTAGTGAATCTTCATCAAGCGCTACTTTCCCAGCGCCCGATTGCCGAAAGCGCGCATGCGTTGGCCAGTTGCCAATTTGCGAAAGCGGCAATGAGAACTTTCGAGGGCGGTTCCAGCCGCCCGGCGTATCGAGGCAGACGCTGATGATCGGCGTATCATGCACGGCAGCTTCGACCACCATCGTCGAATAAACCGTCGTGAAAACATCGGCATGCGCCAGCATAGAAGCCTTTTCGGGCATGTCCTCTCCAGAGTAATATCCCAATGAACCACCCAGCGGCACCGGCTCGACGACATGAACGTGGGGGAGTTGCCGCGCCAATTGATAAATTTGCTCCCGTTCGCCGCGAAACAAGACATTATCCCAAAAGTGATTGGGATGCAGCCGAACCAAAAGCTGCGCTGGAAACGCCAATTGATTCTCAGCTACCAGGCGCGCCAGAGTTTCAACATTGCGGTAATTGGGCGCAAAACTGACAAAACTGGCGGCATAAGCGATCAACTTCCGATCAGGGTCCAGCCCATGCTTCTTGAAATAATCCTCTCTGGGAAGGAGCCACTCAGAACGAAGGTAGCCATCATACGAGGGGATGCCGCCAATGTTCACCCGCTCCGGGGACCAATCGGAGCCAAGCACCAACTCTTCTCTCTGGATTTGCGACCAGCAGGTGACCCAATCGAGCTGAGCGCAGCTTAACCCGTAACTGCTGGGGTTATCCCAGCCAACGATACACGCCACAGTCTTAATCCCCCGGCTGACCGCTTCACGGATCAGGTAACGGTCTTGCCGCCAGCCATAGGTGCTGGCGACGACCAGCGACGGCTGATAGTGGTCGAATAAATCGGCATAGAAGCCCGGGGTGTAACGGCTTTGAAACCGCACCAATTCCTGCCTGGCTCGGCGAGAACGGCGCAGCAAGGCAATGAGTCCCCAGGCGAGAGGCATCAGGGCGCGGCGCTTCCAACCCTCTTCGACTGCCACTTGCCGGATATAGCTATCCATCGCCTCAGTGTTGATTCGATTTGAGCTGCCAACGCGCCGCAAGAAATTACCCCACCATTGGAGTTCAGGCTCCCTGGTTGCTGCATAACGCTTGAGCTGCTCCAGGCGCAATCCCTCGACGAATAAATTCGGCTTGCCAAAGCGCGCCTGGATTCCTTCGATGAGCGTTTCATCGGTCAAGACGACGACCTTGTGCCCTGCCGATAGCAGGGTCGGCGTCAGGTCACTTTGCAAGAAGTAGATCACCGCCAGACCATGATCGGCGCAAATGAAAATCGTTTTTTCCGGCATATGAATTCAGTCAAAAGCCCAAAGTAAGATTATACTGCCTTTCGATCTTCCGAAGGCGTTTCTTCGGTTGCAGCCGCCTGACGGCGCTTGTGGTCCTGACGCCAGCCCCAAAGGATGATACCTCCGCCAAGCACAAGGAATATGATCAGAACAACCCAAATATCCAGCCAGATGGCGCGGATATACTTCCGCCCCACATACCAATACGAGAAAACCAGGATGAATACACCTTCCAACGCGACCAGGCGATGGAACCAGCGGTGTTTTTCCCGCCAGTTGTCACGCAAGCGGAGCGTCTGCCACATCCAGCCGATGGCGCCCGCCATGAAAACCAGGAACATCGTGCGATAACGGGGATTATCCCATTGGTCGCCGCCCCCATTCGCCGAGGCGATCAGCGTCCACCCCCACATGACCATCGCCAGCCAAATGAGCTGTCGCCTGTGTCTTTCAGACTTTTCCACCCACGCCATCCAGGGGATATAAACCAGGAATGGCAGGATGAAATACCATCCCGCTGCCCGGAAAATCCCCACCACGCGCCAGATGGAGGCGCCTGGCGTGATCAACGCTGCCGGCAACACCGGCTGGAAAATGCCATAAACCAGCAAGACAACGCCGCGCCATTGCTCTCCCAGGTCGCCGATGATGTTTTGCAGCCAACCTGAGGCGCGAACGGTAATCTTCCCCTGGAACATAAAATTGTTTTCCAGCCATTGTACAAAAACCTGCCAGCCTTTGGTGTACTGGAGCGAGGGAAGGTGTGCCCAGATGCTGTAAAGCACCACCAGGGCTAACAATGACAACCCGCCAGCGATGAAGGCTCGTTTGAGCGACAGCCGCCTGGATGGATCGAGCGTCCAGAGGACGAGCAAAACCAAAAACACCCCCAGCGCTGCCGCAGGCTGCACCAACAGCAGCACGATCGCAGCAATTGCAACCAGCCAACCACCGCGCGCGCTGCGCTCTGTGACCGCCACCATCCCATACCAGGCGAAAGCAATTGCCGGGATCACCAAAGCCTCGCGCATGTGGCTGGCGCCCAAGAGCACCGCTTCGGGGTAAAGCGCCATCAACCAGGCAGAAATCAAAGCGGCTGGCTCGCCAAACCAGGCTTTGACCACTCCCCAGGTCGCCAGGACTCCCAAAGCAGAGACGGCTGCCGTCACGATTAGGACGAGGAAGGGACGATGTGCATCGGCGCTGAGATAACGATAAATCAACGCACTTAACGCCAACATCCCGCCATATTGATCGCCAGAAAATTCCCCCGCAAACGCAGTGATGATGGGAGCGCTGGATTGCGCCAGTTCCCATGCCTGGACGTCGCGGCGGTACGCATCTTTGAAAAGATAGCCAGCTTGAGAAGCCGGGTTGTCCTGGTATCCCGCCTGGGGCAGGATGAGCATCAGGATAACGCCAATCACCAGCCGAACCATAGATGCCACAATCGCGGCTCTCCATGCAGCATGGTTGGCGTGGAGCAGTCGTCGCATACCAAGCAACCCACAGACGCCAAGCAGGAGAAGGAGCATATATGCCAGAACTCCTGACCAGATTGCCTGACTGCCATCCAATGCTGCCAGCAGCAAGCCAGCCAAGATGGCGGCAGCAATGATTGCAAACCACCCAAGCCAGATCTTTTGAGTATGGCTAAGTAGACGAGTTCTTTTCATGTGATTTGAGACCAACTCCTCAGGCAATCGGCTTCATCCGTATCCCAAGGATGGTCAGCCGCTGCATCATGTCTTTGATTCACTCCGTGCTCAAGCGCGCTGTCGCGCCGCCATCAACCACCAACGCCTGCCCGGTCATGAAAGATGATTGAACGTCATCTGCCAGGAAATAGATGGCGTGAGCAATTTCATCCGGGCGCCCAATCCGCCCGTTGACCGTGCGCCGCGCCAGATTATCCAGCCGTTCTTGAAGTGAACCGCCGCCGGCAACGCCCCGCCCCAGGCTGGCTCGTAACATAGCGGTATCGACCGCGCCCGGCAAGATGGCGTTGACGCGAATGTTATCCGGAGCGAATTCGATTGCCATCGCCCGGGTCAGCGCCAGCAAACCGCCCTTGCTGGCTGCATACGAAGCGATGTTTGCCGAGGTGGCAATGGCGTGCACAGAGGAAACGTTGATCACTGCCCCGCCGCCAGCCGCCTTGAGCAGCGGATGAGCCAGCTTCACGCCCAGAAAAACCGATCGCAGATTGGAAGCCATCACCGCATCCCACTCTTCCACGCTGGTATCGAGCAAGGGTTTGGCAATCTGAATGGCAGCATTGTTGACCAGGGCGTTCAAGTAGCCGGTATATTGATGCGCCTGAGCAAAGATGCCCTCCAGGTTTTCACCAATCGAAATATCCGACTGGATGTACAATCCCTGGGCAGGAAAACCCTCGCCAAAGGGAGCGCGGTCAACCCCAATCACCCGCCAGCCCATCTCGGCGAACAATTGGACGGTTGCCCGTCCAATCCCGCCGGCTGCGCCGGTTATCAAGACAATACGGGGACCATGGGAAGGATGATTCGACATGATTATCTGCCTTTCTATATTTTATGAAACCTGGAGACCCAGCCCTTCGAGCAGGTTCTGGATGGTATTGTGATGTACTCTTTCCCAGGCTGCCGGACTGGAGTTGGCATTGTGCGGCGCCAATAAGACATTGTCCATCTGCAAAAGGGGGCTGTCTTTTGGCAGCGGCTCGATCTCGAAGACATCCAATGCCGCCCCTGCCAGGCGACCCTGCTGAAGAGCGGCGACCAGGGCTGCCTCATCGATGATCGCGCCCCGCGCCGTGTTAATCAAGACTGCCTGGGGCTGCACCCATCCCAGCGTTTGGGCATTGATGAGATGATAACTTGTAGGGTTGAGATCGCAGTTCAAGCTGATGAAATCAGCCCTTGCCATCAAATCCCCCAATGAAGTCATCTCGACGCCATTTTCCAGGATAAAATCGGGCGCAATCGAGATAATATCGTTGCCCAGCAGCTTCATCCCAAAGGCGCGCGCCCTGCGCAAAACCGCTTTACCGCAGTTTCCGACGCCAATCACCCCCAGCGTACACTCGCTCAAAGAACGACCGAGCAACTTCTCCCAACTGCCTGCCTTCATGGCGCGGTCCATCCAGGGCTGGCGGCGAGCAAAAGCAAGGATGTAACCCATCACCGAATCAGCCACCGGCATTGTGAAGGCGTTGGGCGTGTTGCGCACCTGGATGCCCAGCCGGGCGGCAGCCTGGCGATCGATCGAATCGATGCCGGTGCCCCATTTGGAAATCACCTTCAAGCGCGGCGCGCAAGCTTGCAAAACCCGTTCGGTGTAGCGGTCATCGCCGCAAATTGCGCCGTCAAACTGCCCGGCGTAAGCCAGCAGCTCTTCTTCGGAGCAGCGCTCATTGACAACGGGAATGATCAGTTCGATGCCATATTTCTCCAGCCCGGGCTTGAACCTGTCGATCACTGGAATAATGTAAGGCGCGGTCACCAACACTCGCAACGATGCCCTCACAGGTCACCTCCCTGCGCTTCTCCTGAGGTGGCTCGAAAGTAACTCATTAAAAAATCTGTGATCGCAAAATCCAACTCATCGTCGATGTCCCAGGCTTCCTCTGGCGAGATTTCGAAAAGGCGCGGCCGGTCTCCCAGGCGGTTGCGCCGCGCCATCAACGAGGCGCGGGTAAAAATGTAAATACATGAATTTTCTTCATACACTGGCGGCAAATCCTGGGTCTGTAGCAACACTGCCGGGTTGTGGTTAATGGCTCGCCCGAGCTGATCCCACAGGCGAGTCTGGAGCCGGGTGACAGAAAACAGCGAGTCGTATGTGGGATAGTCTTTAAGGAACGTTTGAATGGCGCGTGAGAGCGTGCTGCTGCGCAGCAAGGGATTGGTGGAATGGGTCTGAAGATAAAAATCCGCTTCCACTTGCGAAGTGTCATACGCCAGGATTTCATTCATCGGCACTGTATCGGCGCGCAAGTGTTCCGGGCGCTCCAAAAGGGTAACCTGAGGAAATTCGCGGCGCAAGCTATCCATAACCGGCGGACTATCGGTATCCACCACGACGCTCGAAATCTCAGGGCATTGCAACAGCGTGGTCAAGATGTGGTGAAAAAGTGGTTTTCCCGCCAGAAGGCGGTAATTCTTACCCGGTACGCGCTGCGAATGATGGCGCATTGGCACCAGAGCTACAAGGCGCTGGCTGGGGCGTGCGTTTTCGGCTGGTTGCCCATCACTCATTCGAACCTCCTAATCATAGAGATGCTCATATTCTTGCGGCAGTATAAAGGGGGGTGATGACAGCCGCTCAGGCGACAGGATGCCATTGAGAAGAACCTGAATGGTGGGAGACGATTGCGGCAAGAGGCGCTGCCATTCAAACTGCCGCAGCCGGACGAAGCCCTGCCAAATGCCATCTGGCTCGATGAATTGGCTGAAAGGCAGCGAGGACCTGAACAATTGATAATAGAGAAACCGCCTGGCGTTGCGTTGAAATTCTGGCGGCGTTGGGATGGTCTCCGCCGAGAGGAATTCTTCGAGCTGCGCCGCGAAATCTTCGGGCGTCTGGGGGAAGAACACCGTGGGCAGTTGCGTGAAGCGCGCCCTGCCGCCGCACAAGACCGGCTTGCCCATGATCGCCGCCTCCAGACCTATCGTGGAGTTATAGATCAGGCTGAACTTGGCGCGTTGAATGAGCTGATATGAGCTGAAATAATCTCCAGAATCATAGAACAAGACATTGGGCAGCGCCAGCACACGGTTTCGCTCCACCCAGTCTCTCACGCTTTCCCGGCTGGCTTTTCCGGGGCGGTTTTCGTCCGGGTGAGCGCGAATCACAAATAGCGTTTCAGGATGACGGCGAATCGCCTCCAGCACCCGATCCAGCCAGGCAAACATGTGCGCAAAGACCACGTTCGAATGCGGCTGGCTGGTGTCGAAAATCACGTTGGTGAAAACCGGTACGATCTGCTGAAATTGGGCAGCCTTTTCCGTGAATGCTGGCGGCAACCCGCGTATTTCGCGCCAGAAGCGGATGCCAGCCATACTGAACTCTCCCTGGAAACGACTGGAAAGATAAGCATCCAGGCGAGCATCTTGCTCGGGCGAGAGTTCGAAATCAGCGGGAATTGGCAAGGGATAAGCAGTAGCTTCGCCATCTGTGAAGAAAGCTGAGTCTGGCTGCAAACCGACTTCGTGGGTAATGACGCGCAAACCGCGCTGCAACGCCACCCAGCGCGCCGTTGCCTCAGGGAAAAATTGACCATTGAAGATCACCACCGCTTGCGGCTGCGCCTGTTCCAGCAGCCGAGAAAATTCCTGAGCCAGATGATATGCCGAGCGGATAAATTCCCTGAACAGAAACCGCGTCTCCTCCTCATCCCGGCTTTCAGTAGAAGTGAGGGTATGACGCCGAAGCACCCAACGCAGCCCCGGCAGGGTCAATTTTCCCAATGGAATTCCCTGATATTCATAAGCGGCAAGCTGGTCAAGGCTGGCATCCAAAATGCCAGGTAGTTCGGCTTGCATTGGTTCCTTTTCCGGCAGCAATGCATGCACCCGAGCGCGATGATAGATGACGCGCGACTGCGCCAGACACGCCCGGCAAGGGGGCGATGTCTTTGCGCCATTCAAGGAACCCAAGATACAGCGGCTCATCCCCGCCTGGCAGACGAAATGAATCAACGGGACGCCCTGTAAACGCAGCGCCCAGCTCAGCAAAAGGGAAAAGGAGGCGTTCAGGCTCAACCCGGTTATGCGCGTGGAGCTGTTGAAAAAGACAACCGGCGCCACAGGCTGCGGCGCAGACTGCCGCGCGACCGCTTCCGCCATGCGCAAAATCCGCCGGTCATTGTTCCAGCGCAGCCACCGCTGCCGTAAAGCAGCATATCCCTGGCGCACAGGTCTCATCCCACCCTGCGCAATTTCTTCATGATGGGCAACTCGCTGGCATAAACGCGCTTGACGCCGTCGCCCAAAGCTGACTCGGTCACCCGGATGTAATGCACCAGCCGCTCGAACCCTCCTGGTTCCACCGAAGCCGCCTGGTCACTTCCCCACATCGCCCGATCCAGGGTGATGTGACGTTCGATCAGGCAGGCGCCCAGCGCCACCGCTACCACAGACGGGACAAGCCCGACCTCATGCCCTGAATACCCAATCGGACAATCGAACATCTTGTCCAGCGTCTGAATCATCCGCAGGTTCAGCTCTTCAGGCTGGCAGGGGTATGTGCTCGTCGCATGGGTAATGATCAGGTTCTCCTCGCCTAAGAGACGCACAGCCGCCTTGATTTGCGAAATTTCCGACATCCCCGTTGAGAGAATCAACGGACGCCCCGTAGAACGCAGGCGCTTGAGCAAATTGTGATCGGTCAGGCTGGCTGAGGGAATCTTGTAACAGATTGGGGCAAACGCTTCCATGAAATCCACCGAAGCCTCATCCCACACCGAAGCGAACCAGGGCACTTGCTTCTGGCGGCAATAGTCATCGATCTCTCGATACTCATCATACCCAAACTCAACTTTATAGCGGTAATCCAGGTAGGTGATCAATCCCCAGGGCGTCTCGCGCAGCACGTTGCGCTGGTCAGGCGGGACGCACAGCTCAGGGGTGCGCTTCTGGAACTTGACGGCATCCACCCCGGCGTGAACTGCGGCATCGATCATCTTTTTCGCCGTTTCGACGCTGCCGTTGTGATTGATTCCAATTTCTGCAACCACGTAGGTTGGTTGATCTTTGCCGACCAACCGTTCACCAAGATATATTTGTTTTGGCATATCCATTCAACCTTTCTAAGATAAGATCACACAACTCGCGCACGGCGCCATGACCGCCGCGGTTTTGCAGGATAATATCCGCCCGGCGAAGCACTTCTGGATGGGCGTCGGCGACCGCCGCTGCACATGCCACCAGGTCGAAACAAGGCAAGTCGTTGGTATCATTGCCGACATAGACAACCTTGTCGGGCGGAATCATGCGCTCAGCCAGCAACGCCTTCAACGCTGTAGCTTTATCTTCGATGCCCTGCAGGAAAGGGAGCTTGAGCTTACGGCAACGCGCGGCGACCACCGGATTGACCTCCATTGAAAGCACCATCGCAGCAATGCCCGCTTGACGTAAATTACGCAGCCCCAGGCTGTCTGAGCGGTTTGCCGCAACAGCTTCGCGACCGTCCTCATCCACCCAAACGCGGTTATCGGTCAAGACGCCATCGAAATCGAGGACCACCAGCGCGACCTGTTCAGGCAGAGGGCGCGGCGGCTTTGCAGGAGAGACGAATTCCAGTTCGCCAGAGCGCAACAGCCACTCAGCGCGCCGCCAATCGTTCAATGTATCAATGTCGATGGTATAGCGCGGGTCAATGAGCAACGGATAGATGACATCGCCGCTCAACGAACCTTTCTTTTCAATGGCGTCCACCCGAATGGCGTCAATGTGCCCGGTTTGCCAGTAAACGGGAGGCAGCGCTTGACGCGGTGCATTGTACGGCTCAGGAATGCCTTCAACGGTCAACAACGGAGTCATCCTTCCCTGTGAGTCAATGCGCCACATCTTGTGTGGATTTTGCCCGGCAGGTACAACCCCGCGTACCGAATCAGCCTCAGGATGGTCTATCAAGATTTGAATTGCCTGGTCAACACAGCCTGGCGGTCGAATGGGCGAGGTGGGGCGAAGCTGCACCAGCAAATCTGGACGGTAACCCTCATGCTCTGCCAGCCATTCCAGGGCATGCGTGAACACGGGCAAATCCGTTGTATGATCCTGGGCGTACTCAGCCGGGCGCAGGAAGGGCGTTTCAGCGCCATACTGGCGGGCGATGCTGGCGATCTCTTCATCGTCGGTAGAGACGATCACCCGATTGACCAGCGTTGCCTGCAAACCGGCGGCGATGCTGTAAGCCAGCAAGGGATGACCTGCCAGGGGGCGGATATTCTTGCGCGGGATGCTTTTCGAGCCACCGCGAGCGGGGATGAGCGCCAGCACTTCCATCACAGACCTACCAGGCTGTCCAGCCGCCATCCACAACCAGGTTGCTTCCGGTCATGTAGGATGAAGCCTCCGAAGCCAGGAAAAGCAGCGCGCCATTCATCTCGTCTCGGCGCGCCATGCGTCCCATCACCGTGCGGTAAGAATAGGCTTTGACGAAGGTTTCATCGTGGTCGTTATAAACACCGCCCGGGGTGAGAGCATTGACGCGAAGGTTCTTTCCCGCGTAGTAAGTCGCCAGGTAACGCGTCAACCCTAAAACGCCCGCCTTGGTCACCGTATAGTAAACCGGCTTATAACGCGGGGGCTGTCCTTCACGCTGGTAGATGCGCTGATCAGGACCTCCCAGCCCGTACGTAGAACAGATATTAATAATCACGCCGCGATCCTGCGCCAGCATAGGGCGAACCGCTGCCTGACAGCACAGGAACATGCCGGTCAGGTTGACGTTCAATGCCTGGTTCCAGGCTTCCAGCGGATAGTCCTCAAACGCTCCCGATGAACCCGGCTGCTCGTGCTGCGGGTCGAACTTGGGATCGAGAGCGGCGCTGTTGACCAGGATGTCCAGGCGACCATACGCTTCCAATGTTTCTGCAACCAGGTTTTGCACCGACGATGGCGAGGTGACATCCGCAGGGATTGCCCTGGCGCGGTACCCTCCTGCCATCAAATCTGCTGCCACCTGATCGGCAGATTGAGCGTTCAGGTCGCAGACGACCACGCTGGCGCCTGCCTCAGCCAGCGTGCGGCAAAACTCCGCCCCTAGCAAGCCCGCGCCTCCGGTAACGATGGCAACCTGCCCATCCAGGCGAAATTTACTCATGATGTCTGTCATAACAAAATCAGTCCTTTCATTCTCGTTGGCTATGGCTTCACTGTAAAAGCGGTATCGCCCGATTGCAGCGCCGCCAGCGATAAGCGCAGCGCATAAATGCCATCTTCCAGCGTGCAAACTGGCTCAGCCTCGCCCCTGGCAACCTGCAAGAAGTGCCGCATTTGATTCAGGAACAGCCAGTTGCGCTCGAAGCCCGCCTCTGGAGTCCAGACCTCCCACGCTGGCTGCGCCGGTCCGGCTGGAGATGGCTCAGCGCGAAAAACCTTCACCGCGCCATCGGCGTTGTCCCAGCGCAGCGTGCCTTCTGCGCCGATCACTTCCAGCCAATGCGCTGGCGGGCGCTGGGTGTAATTCAGGTGCACACTCCCGATCACTCCGCAGCGAAACTGCAGGCTGATCTCAGCCGTATCCTCGACCGACAATTCCAGGTCGCTCAAGCGTCCCATAAAGGTGAACAAGCGATCGACCTCGCCAAACAACCAATGTAGATAATCCAACGGATGGCTCAAGGTCAGGATGACGCCTCCTCCCAGGTCGGAGCGGGCAGCGTACCCGCGGCGATAATCCTCCCAGGGATGCCAGTTGGGCAGGTATTCGCCCCAATGCGCCCGCAGCGACAAGGGTCGTCCGATTGCCCCCCGGCTGAGAACCTTTTTCACCTGCTGCAACCCAGGGTGAAAGCGAAACTGAAAGCCCACCAGCACACGGCTGCCGCTTCGGTTCGCCGCCTGCGTTAGTTGTTCCAAGCCATCCAGCGAGTTCGAAACGGGCTTTTCTAATAAAAGGTGACACCCCGCTTCGGCGGCTGGGATGGCTACATCCAGGTGGAGCGCAGTTGGATTAGACACGATCACCGCCTGGGGACGTTGCGCCAGGGCTTTGGCGAGGTCCGTCTCGATCGGGAAACCGCTGAGTTCATCATCCGGCAGAGTCGCTCGGTGCGTTCGGTACAACAGGATGTCTTCCTCTCCTAAAGCGCGCAGGTTGCGAAAATGCCTGCGTCCAATCGAACCCAAACCCGCAATCATGATTTTCATGCGCTTGCCTTATCCATCAGATTCATTATTTTCCGACAGCACAAACTATTCAAATGGCATGACTTGACAGAGCAACGATTATGCATCTTCATCGAAATACAAGCGAAAGATTTTATTATACAGCCATAACAAGCCATGCCGCACGCCCGGGAGCTGGGCTATTCTCTTGCGCAATGACTTCTTCTTATGCCGGGGAACCACCAGCGAGGCGCCTTCGGGCAGCCTGTTCCCCATGTGATAGACATAGGCTTTTGTGGTCAATAAACGCAACAGCCCAAGTTGATCGATTCTCTCATCCAGGGTCCGCTCATGGCGCATCGGTTTGGTCGAAGGAATCGGCAAAATCCTCTTCAAGACATCACTCCGTGCCATGAATTGGAAATGCCCTGCGCCGATGTAGGCGGTCTTCCCATTGTAGTGTAAACGATAATCCTTGCTTTGAGCGTAGTCCTCCTTTGCCTGATCTTCAGAAACGCCCAGGCTTTGCACATGTTCCCAAAATGTCTCCCAATCCAAAAAGGCGCCAGCCTGGAATACTCCGGGCGCTTGATCTTTAGCCCATTCGAAAGTCGCCGAGGAATATTTTTCGTTCGCCCGAAAAGGTCTGGCAGTCACCATGCCGACATTTGGAAATGCCTCGAATAGCGCCAGCGATTCTTCCAGCCAGCCCGGCTTGAAATAGATATCGCTGTCCGCAAAAGCCACATATTTCCCTTGCGCTGCTCCGAACATAAAATTCCATGCGCCGATCTTGCCAATATTCTTATCTGAAAGCACCAGGTACTGAATCACTCCCTGCTGATGCGCTTCGGATAAGAACTGGCGCACCTCTTCACAACTACGATTATCAAACACGATGAGGTCGAATGGCGTCTGCCTGCTTTCGTGAATGCTATAAATACACCGCTTTAGAATCTGCAACCCCTGCTCATAAAAACCGCTTAAGAATGGGAGGCAAGTAACAACTGCCACCGTGTATTCCGCAGGCTGGGCAACACTCTCGACAAAACGAGCGGGATTATGACCGACACGCATAAACCTAAACCTTACCCAGCAGCCGCCGCTTCACCTTCGCCAGGTAAGGGCGCCACTCTCCTAAAGCCTGCTTGGGGTGCAGGATGGCGAAGGACAGGTTTGCCAGGAAAAACGCCAATGCGGGAAAGCGGCGCAGCTTGATGAGCGGGAAAATTTCCAGCTCACGCCAAAAACGTTTCCAACTCAGCGGGATGGGTTCGATGCGACCGTTGACCAGGCGGTGGGTTGCATCCAGGATGCTGAAGATGGTGCGCCGCCCGCCGCCCATGCGGATATTCTCCTGGCTCTCCGGCAAGCGGTATGGAGGCTCGTTTTTCGGCAGGTGGCTGTAATCATGATTCTGATGCCCGACCATCACCGAGGCGGTGACATCAATGACTTTCCATCCCTGACGACGCGCCCAATAGATCATCCAGTTATCCCAGCCGGAGCGCCCCAACGCAAAGGGGTGGATATCTGCATAGAAATCGCGTGGAAAGACGAAAAAATCGCTGCAGCCGGGAGTCCGCAAGACGCCTCGTTTCAGAATATCCTGTCTCAGCCGCTCATCCCAGCCTTGGCTGAAATCGATTGGCTCAAGGATGTCCACATCCCAGCGCTGACCGACGAGGATGAACCTGGGTTCCTGACTGGCTACCTGTTTCACCGCCTCCACAAAGTCGGGCATGACCAGGTTATCGGCGTTGATGCACGCCAGGAAGGGGCTGGCGCTGTTCTGGCGCGCCTGCTCAAAAATCGAACTGACCAGCGGCGTTCCGTATTGATTTCGCCTGACATTGCTGATATGCCGGATGCCAAGCTGCCGGGAAGCCTCCGCCATGCCCTCTTCATCGCCGATCAACAAGGCATCCACCTCGGGACCCAGCTTCATCATCGCCTGAACTGTGTTGCGCTGAATCATATCGATGTGCGGCGAATGGGTGAACGGTTTGGGAGAAGTGAAAATCGTCAAAAAACTCATGTTGCCATCTTATCCTCTCTATTCTTTGTGTGAACGCCTCCCTGGTCGCCTTCGTAAAGGCTCTTGTGATGCGTTCCGGCGTTAATCTTTGCCAGGCTTGCATCTTTCTGAATCAAATCCAGGATTTCCAGCCAGCTAAAATCGTCACGACCCTGAAAACTGGCATAAATCCGGCGAATCAATTCCAGGTCTTGAGGCGTATCTACCGTCCAACGCATGGCGCCATAGTCGCTTTCCCAATCCAACACGATGCAACGGAAGCGACCTTCCTGGTCATAAAAGTAGGGCATGACATGTTCGCGCTGGTACGGCGCAGCAGCTTCCCGCCAGGCGCGCTCCAATCCAGTAAAGCTGCACACCTCAACGTCCAGCCCTATCGGATATGTCCGCTTCCAGGGCGGGGGCAAGCGGTTGGCGGCAAAGTCGAAAGCTGGAGCAGCGTTCTCGTCTTGATGGATAAACTCGCGCCAATCGGGGCGACCCCAAAACGCTGCAACGGTCTCGTCAATCACCTGCGGGTCGATCACCGGGCAATCCGCAGTTATGCGCACCACGCCATCGGCTTTAAAAGCCCGCGCCGCCTGATAGAAACGGTCCAGCACATCATACAGGCTTCCCCGGTAATACGGATACTGGCGCTCCTGGCAAAAGGCTGCAATCGGCTCATCCGAGGCATCGCTGGTCGTCGCCACCACCACCTGGTCAACTGATGTTGCCCTCTGCACCCGTTCGAAGACGCGCTGGAGCATTGGCTTTCCGGCAATATCAAGCAGCACCTTGCCCGGCAAGCGGGAAGACGACATGCGCGCCTGGATGATGGCGACCATTTTATAGCCTTTGCCTGTCATCGATTAACCTTCCTGACCATTCGCAGATGATCCCTGGCAGGCAATCTGGAAAGCGCGAAAGAGCTGTGGAAAATTCTTTTCCCAATCTGCCCTTTGCTCAGCCACCTGGCGGGCAAACCTGCCCATGGCAGGCAATTGGCAGCGATTTTCCACAGCCGCCACGATTGCCTGCGCCAGCGCCTCGGCATCGCCATCGGGAAACAGCCAGCCATTCTCACCTTCCTTAACCCACTCCCGGTTGCCAGGGATATCCGACACCAGCGCTGGACGTCCACATGCCATTGCTTCTAATAGCGAAATCGAGCTGCCGTCAGAATGCGAGGCGCTGAGATACAGGTCAGCCATGCGATAATAGCGCGGCAGGCTGGTGTAACCGACCTGCCCCGCAAAGGACACCCGGTCTTCCACGCCGCCTTGGGCAAAGATTCGCCGTAGCTCTCCTGCCAGCGATCCGTCAGCTAACATCATCAGGCGCAGGTTCGGGCAGGCATGGGCGGCGGTTACAAACGCGCGGGCAAGCAGGTCGATGCCATAGATGGGTTCCCAGGAGCGCGTCGAGAGCAGGGTAAAGACCGAACGCTCTGCCGGCTGAGCCTCATTCGCCAACGAAGGCGCCGGCTGAAAGTGGCGCAGATCTACGCCCCAGGGAAATGTGACTACCCGCTCCTCCGGCATGCCAAACGCCGCCGCCCGGCGTCGAATGGTCTCGCAGTCGCCAACCAGCGCAGCGCTGCGCTTCAGCGTGAAGAGCGTCGCCCAGCGCCAGAGGGGAGAACGCTCAGCGTCGATCAACAGGTCATATCCCCAAGACATGCTGACCAGGCGCGGAAAACCAGCCAGGGCAACCAAAAAAGCCGAACGCTGTATCGGTCCTGCCACGATCAGATCAGGCTTGAACGTCGAAATTACCCGCTTCAGGCTCGGTAAAAGCCGCAACGCCTGGCGCCATAACGACCAGTTGCCAGCCGCCAGCCCATGATTTGCCAAACCCTGGCGACCGCCAGCCCAAGAAACCTGTTCCACCTCGGGCGGCAAAGGGCGATCTTCCAGTTGCGGATTGCGTCGTTCCAGGCGCATGAAATAGAGCTTATCCACCGGGAAGGGAACCCCCTGCTCACCGCTTTGCCGGGCGCGCTGCACTAAAGCCGACAGAAAGCGGTGGTCATGAGGGGTATAGTCTCGGGAAAAATACAAGAGCCGCAATTCAAAATCCTCAGGACGACCGCTTATGCCACCAGGTCAGTCCAGCGCAGTTCTTTTCCCGCAGGGATGTCGCACGCCGCGCGGGTGCCGATCACTTCGGGGATGTGCGGAGGCAAGATTGCGCCAGGAGTCGCCGGGCGCAGCACATCGATCATCTCGCGCGTGAAGACCTCACCCGCCCGGATATCACGAGCAGCGCGCAGGCAACGGCGCTGAACGATCACCGTTTCTTTTTCGTTCGCGGCGACTACTTTATCCGGCGAACCCAGGGCGCGCTCCAATTCACGGGTGCGCGCTACCATATCCGCCCATGCCGATGGATTCATGGCAAACTTGTGGTCTGGTCCTTCGCGGTCATTATCATCGGTAAAGTGCTTTTCGATGACGCGAGCGCCCAAGGCAACCGCCCCTAAGACGGTGGCATGCCCAGGCGTGTGATCCGAAAGCCCCAGAATCACTTCCGGGAACATGACAGCATAAGTCTTGAGGACATTCAAGTGGATGTGGTCGAAATTCTCCAGGCTGGCAGTGTAATTGGTGTTGCACTGCATCAAGACCAACTGCGGATTGATCGCCAGGATGGCATGAACCGCCCGCTGCACCTCGCCGATGGTTGCCGCGCCTGTGGCAACAAAGAGCGGCTTGCCCTTGCTTGCCATGCGCTGCAGGGCTTCGATCCAGTCGATTTCCCCAGAACCTGCCTTATAAACCAGAACATAAGGGTCGAGCATATCGATGGCTTCGAAATCATACGGCGCAGAAAAATACTCGATACCAGCTTTGTCGCATTCCTCCTTGAGCACGCCGGTCCACTCAAACGGAATGGAAGCCTCCTGATAGACCTGAAAAACCGATTTCTTCCAGGAAGCCTGGTGAGACACCTGCCCGCCCATGTGCCTGAAGCCATAATCGGAGACGATCTTTGGGGCGCGGAAATTCTGAAATTTCGCTGCGTCAGCGCCTGCTTCCTTCGCCAGCCAAATCAGCATTTTGGCGCGTTCCAGGTCGCCATCGTGGTTAGCGGCGATGTCCGCTACGAAGTATGTCGGGTAACCTTGCCCTATTTTTCGCTTTCCAATTTGTATTTCCATGCTTCCTCCTGATTACCTAACGATTCAATTCCTTAATTCTAATGCGCAGCATCATCCAGCAATGCGCGCAGTTTCTGTGGATAACCCTGTTGATAAAGTTCCCAAAACCTGTGGATGGCTGGGGAAATCCTGGGGAGAGGCGCGCCCAACGCGCTCGCCAGCTTATCAGACCGCAAATTCAGGTTGGGAGCGCGGGCTGCTTTCAATCCCGCATCTGCTACCCGAGTTGGGATGACCAGCGCAGGGTCGAAGCCGAACTTTTCTGCAATCGCCAGCCCAAAGGCATATTTGCTCAAAGATTCGCTGCTGACCACGTGGTAAATGCCGCGCAATTGCCGCTTGAGCATCCCAGAGAAAATCGCTGCCAGGTCATTGACCAGCAGCGGGCAGAAAATGACATCTACAAAGCCCATCATCGGCTTACCCGATTGCAGGGTGTAGAAGAACAACTCTGCCAGGCTGCGCCTGCCCAGCAGGCTCCAACCGAACAGGTTGACCCGCGCCACAATGGCTTCAGGGTCGGCGTCAAGAACGCGCGCTTCACCCGCCAGCTTGGTGCGCGCATAGACGCTCAGCGGATTGGGAACATCTTCTTCGGTATAGTTCCCCCGCTCGCCGTCAAACACGGCGTCGGTTGAAACATGCAGCAGGCGCGGCAGTTGTTCTCCTGTCCCCCGACGGGCATGCACCCATGCTGCCAGCTTGCCAGGAAGATCGGCGTTGATCGCCTCCGCCTGGCGCGGGTCGGCTTCGCATGCATCCAGGTTCGCCAGCGCCGCGCAATGAATGATCCAATCCGGGCGTGTTTCATCAAGCATCCGCTCCAGGCAGCCAGCGTCCAACAGGTCAGTCTCCACGACCCTGAATCTGCCCTGGTCGAATACCGCCTCGCCCAGTCCGATAACGCCCGCGGCTTTAGAGACCACCTTCAAGCGATGGGTATGCACCTGCCCAAAAACCTGGAAGTGCGGCGCTAATTCGAGCGCCAGGTTCAGTCCTAGCAGCCCGCTGGCGCCGGTGATGAGCACTCGCCGGGGTGAGGCAGGAGTTAAGTTCGCGCGGTCCAAGGTAAAACCTATCCTGAGTTATCCTTCTAAAACGTGGTTCTCATCTGGATGTGAGTACACACGTGCGTTCTCCGCTGCCATGCTTTCGAAAGGCGCCACCATCTCCTTCAGTTGCTCCAGGCTGAGCCATTCGGTGTTGGTATGGCTCGCGTAGCTAAAGCCATCCTGCAGCGGACGCCCAACGCGCGACCATTCCTTGCCAAACCAGAGCGTACCACTGGGCTGCACCACATACATATCATCCAACTCTACGGTCGAGCGCGCTTCATCTTCTGAGATGAGCACCTCGTGCAGCTTTTCTCCTGGGCGGATTCCCACGATCTCCAACTCAGCCTGCGGCGCGATGGCTTTCGCCAGGTCAACGATACGGCTGCTCGGAATCTTGGGCACGAACACTTCACCGCCTTGCATCTGTTCGATGCAGCGAATGACGAAATGTACACCCTGCTCCAAAGTCAACCAAAAGCGCGTCATACGTTGATCCATCAGGGTCAGCTTGCCCGCCTGCCGCTGCTTGATGAAGAGCGGCACCACACTGCCGCGGCTGCCAATCACGTTGCCATAACGCACGCAGCTAAAGCGCGTGGCAGTGCCCGCGGCGTAAGCGTTACTCTGAATGAACAATTTTTCTGCCGCCAGCTTGGTAGCGCCGTAAAGGTTGACCGGGTTGACGGCTTTATCGGTGCTGAGCGCCAGCACCCGCTTCACGCCGGCATCCAGAGCCGCCTCGATCACATTGCTGCTCCCCATGATGTTCGTTTTGATCGCCTCGATGGGGTTATACTCGCACGCCGGCACCTGCTTCAAGGCAGCCGCATGAACCACCACATGAACGCCATGCATGGCGCGCCGCAGCCGGTCGCCATCGCGCACATCTCCAATGAAATAACGCAACGAAGGGTGATCAAACCCAGCCACGCGCATTTCATGCTGCTTAAGCTCGTCTCGGCTGAAAATGATCAACTTGGCTGGATGATACTCCTTCAACATCACCTCGACGAACTTTTTTCCAAACGAACCGGTGCCGCCGGTTACCAGGACGACTTGGTTATTCCAATCCATGCGACTCCTTACTTTTACGCCCATTGGATGGGTTCACCCATCAGGTAGCGAAATGTCTTGCCATAGGTTTGCTGCCCCGCCTCGCTCCAAACGTGCTCGAGAGGCGTTACCTCAACATCTTTTTGCAAGTGAAGCACGTGCCAGGGGAAAGGCAAGGGATAATCAAAGAAAAATCGGTAAGCGTAATTCCATGCCTGGTCAACCTGTTCCTTTGTCAACCGATAATCAGCCGGAGCAGCAATCACCCTGTTCAACAGATCGAAATATTCCTCCCAGCTACTGACATCCAGTGTGAACCCCTTGGAGCGATAATGCGTTCGTCCAGCCGGGATAACCGGCAATCCGCTCATCGCCATCTCCATGCCAACTGTTGTGGTATAAACCAAACCCAAGTCAGCAATTTCTACAATGTCATAGGTATTGATTTTGGCATCCGCCGGGATGAGATGAATGTGTTCCGGGAAGGTTCCGGCAGGCGCTCCGCTCAACGCCGCAATCTTTTGGATGACGACCTCGGCTACCGAAGGTCCCTTGGTCACCAGTTCGCCAGGATGGATGCGGATGACCAGTTGCGCTTGCTGACAGCGATAGAAGTATTCTACGGTTCGTTCGATCCATTCGGTCATCGAGCTGCTGAACACCTGCCGGTCAAGAGTCAGGCTATCGCCAATCACATTGGTTGCCAGCAAGACAACCGGCCGACGGGCGCCATCCTCGCCGGCATCCAGCTTCAACGCAGCGCGTACCTGTTCGCCCCCTTCGTTGGGCGTCCCCTGCCACCGGCGTGAGAAATTCTCCCACAGGCTGGCGCCGCGCCGGGCGGAAAAGAGCTGCCGCACCTGAGCGAGTTGAGCATCGCTCAGCGGTTTCCCCCCCAGCGCATCCCAGAGATCATCCGTTTCCTGGCGCATCACTTCCGCGTTTTGCGCCAGCCAGATGCGTTGTTTCTGCTCGCCAAATTCATACGTCACAACCGGAATGTGAAGATATTTCGCCGCCTGGTAAAGGACGCCATATTCGAGGATGGTCCCGTTCGGCAGGATGACCACATCAGGTCGGTTCGCACGAAAATAATCCAGCGCGATGTGGCATGCCTCCAGGTTCCTCTCCAGGCGTAAACGATACAGGCTGCTATCCAGCTCGACCCGCTCCAACTGGAGGGTATATTGCGTATCACGCAATGCCACATGCCGCACTGCCGCCTCCAGCTCAGCAGGCAGGGTCTTCCTGGCGCTCCGGCGCGATAAATCACTGATCAACGCCGGTTTTGGGTCGAAGAAGGAGACAACGCGCATGATTCGCTCAGCAGGCTTCAAAACCTCGCGGGTGTAAAGATCGTTGCGGCGCGCATCGAAGCGCTCGACCGGCGTCTGCCAGTAGGCATACGGCAGGTACGCTAGCGTTATCTCATGCCCAAGACCTGCCAAAGCGCAACCCAGCAAGGTGGTATGTTCGATCCAGAAGCGACCTTCGCCAAAGATAAGCGCTTTCTTCCCCAGACCTTTGCCGGCTGGCGCTGAGGGCTGCGAGGCATTCCCCTGCCAAAAAGGCGACCGTTCCACCTGGGTGCACCAGCCTGACAGCGCGCGCTTGAGAAATGCCAGTGAATACTTCGCCGTCGATGGCTGTTCATAATTGCGCAGCAAGAAATACAGCTCAGCGGTGAAGGGCAATTCACCCAGAATCTTCTTAAGGGCACGTTTGCTCAAAGATTCGCTCATTCCATTCTCTCGATCTGCCATTGAAACGCTGGTCGCACCGTTCCCAGCCGGACTTCCGCCCATTGCTTGCCCGGAGCGCCCGTTCCATCCACGGTAATTGCCAGGGCATTCTCATCATGAAAATAACGGCGGACTTTGAAGGCGCTGGCGTTGACAGCCAGGATGTAACGCCCCTCATTCAACAGGTTCGCCGGAATTTGGAATCGACTGACGTAGCGACCGGCTGCCCGGGAACTAAACCGTTCGTAATTTTCAGCGCTATCCGTATCGAACGATGTGAATACATATTCCCCTCGCACGGTCAGCAGGTAAATCCCCACCCGCAGGGAAGTGATGGGACTTTCCAGGCGGTACTCGAACTCGACCGATATCGGCTCGGTGGCGCGGTGCGTATCGATGACCATTCCCTGCGGATTGCGGACGCGCAGCGCAACCGGCAGGAAGGGCGCTGCGCTGGAGGGAACTTCATCACGTTCCCAGATGCGTTCGCCAACCTCGACATGTCCAGCCGACATGTAATAATCGACCGCCTCCGCCGTAGGCGCTTGAAAGACGAGCTGCCCCTTGTCGAACACCAGCGACCGTTCAGTCAGCCGCAGGATGGCAGACATGTTGTGGCTGACGAAGAGCACGGTGCGCCCTTCCTGGGCAACGTCGCTCATCTTCCCCAGGCATTTGCGCTGGAACTCGGCGTCGCCAACTGCCAGGACATCATCCACCACCAGGATTTCCGGCTCCAAATGGGCAGCGACCGCAAAAGCCAGCCGCAGGTACATACCGCTGGAATAACGCTTGACCGGGGTGTCGATGAACTTCTCGACCTCGGAAAATGCCACAATCTCATCGAATTTATGATCGATCTCAGCCCGTTTCATTCCCAGGATGGCGCCGTTGAGGTAAATGTTCTCCCGCCCGGTCAGCTCCGGATGGAAGCCGGTGCCCACTTCGAGCAGGGCGCCTACCCTGCCGCGAATTTCCACGTAACCTTCGGTCGGCTCGGTCACGCGGGAAAGGATTTTCAGCAGCGTCGATTTGCCAGCGCCGTTCCTGCCGATGATTCCAAGCACCTCGCCACGGGTCACCTCGAAGTTGACGTTGCGCAATGCCCAGATCACATCCTGACCATTTGCTGGCGGCTCACCCGCCAGCCTGCGGGATCGCAACCAGCGTACCGGGGCAGCCGCTTTCTCCACCAGCACGTCCCTTAAGGTGTGATAACTCTCTGGAGAGGTTCCAATGCGAAACTTCTTTCCCAGGTCGGTTACGCGCACTGCAAGGACAGAGTCGTTACGGCTCCAGTTCATATTTCATCCGCAAACCGGCGTTCCATCTGCCGAAAATAGAACATTCCCGAAATCAAGACACACACGGCGATCACTGCCGACATCCAAATCATCGAACCGGGCGCCTGGCTGCCCAGCAAAGCCCACCGAAAGCCCTCTACCACCCCGGTCATCGGATTCAAGGCATAAATCAGCCGCAGCTTTTCAGGCACATCGGTGGAAGAATAAACCACGGGAGTAACGAAAAACCAAAGCTGCGTCAAGAACGGCAACACATAGCCCACATCACGATAGATGACATTCATGGCGGAAAGCCACAGGCTGACGCCCAGCGCCGTCACTAACGCAAGCAAGATCAACAGCGGCAAGAAAGCCAGCGCCGGGGTAAATTGAAAATCGAAATTGCTCTCAGGGCGAAGGTGATAAAAGACGATAATGCCAACCAAGACCAGCATGGCAATGGCAAAATCCACCAGCCCGCTGATCACCGAAGCCAGCGGGATGATCATGCGCGGGAAATACACCTTGGTAATCATGTTGCGGTTTGCCACCAAAGAGCGCCCAGCGTCATTCATCGCCTTTTCGAAGAGCCCCCAGGGCAGGAGGGCGGCAAAGTTGAAGAGCGGATAGGGCAGCCCATATTCCAATTTGGCAATGCCGCCAAACAGCAGGCTGAAAACCACCATGCGCAAAAACGGCTGCAGGATCGCCCAACCAGCGCCCAGGAGCGTTTGCTTATAACGCACCTTGATATCGCGCCAGGTCATGAAGTAAATCAGCTCGCGATACACCCATAAATCCTTGAGGTTCAAGGCGCCCAAGCCGCGCGTGGGACGAATGATAATCAACTCAGGCGACCGGTTGCCTTTTTTCTTCGAAGCGGTCAGCGCCGCGGTCATGGGGTGGCTTCCTCCTCCCCCGGCTTTTTCAACACAACTTTAAGTCCCTCCACGGATAATATCGGAATGGGGGTTGAAAACTGCGGCATTTCGGCTTCGACTTTGATTCCCTGCTCCAGGCAGGTCAGGCGGCAGATATCCACCAGGTCGCCTTCACCTTGAATGATCACCCGGTCAAAACCAGCCTGCTTGACTTCAGCCAACAGCGTCCGCACCCGTTGACGGGTGTTACGATACAACAGCAACGACTGCTCGATATAATCGACGGTCAACCTGGCGCGAAAGGCGATGCCCTCCGGGGTAATGATATAGCGCAGCTTGCGCCGCGTTGCCCGCTTGACCTTGATGTACCCTTTCGCGATCAGCCGCTTGACATGCCAGTTCACCGTGCCAACCGCGACGCCCAGGCGCACTGCCATAGAAGCCTGGGTAATATCGGGGTCATGCTCAATTTGTTCCAGTAAAGCCATATCCCGGACAAGTTCCGGAGTTTCTTCAGTTTCAAAATTCATCTGTTGAATTATAACCGTTCGATGCGATTGGTCAAGAGGAGCAGGGCAGCTTTTTCCCCTCCGGCGCGCCAACCGCCCTGCAACACTATCAAGGAGGCGGTCAATCCGCTAACCCGCCGGACAGTTCGGATTCAGCGCGAATTGGCGACTGCCCACGCCTGGCGACGAGTTTCAGCACAATCCAAAGGACGCACAGCACAACGACCGATTGCAGGGGCGCCAGGAAACGAGCGTTATCGCCGTGATCGAGAAACGTTTGAATGAGCGAAGTGAACCAAATGACGCTGGCGAGAAACCCAAAGGTCATGGGAGGCTGTAACCATCTTCGGAAAGGTTTCCAAAAGGCGAACAAGGCTGTAGCTGCGAGGAAAAACAGGTTGCAGGCAAACAAGGCTGCCCGCTGCCCCAGAATAAGACCTTTGACAAGGAATACCCCCTGCTGCCAACGAAACGCCTCCGGCGACCAATAGACCGGCGCGCGCCAGAATAACCACCAGCCTTTGACGATGTTCTGGAGGTAAAGGTCTGGATGCTCCCACATCAACTGCAGCGAAAGCTTCGTCAACAGTTGAGATAATCCAATGAAACTCTGCCCACTGACCTCCTGCATTTCAGGGATGGCATCCCAAATGGCATTGGTCGGTGTGCCATGCTCAGCAACCTGGGCATCGCGATACTTGAGATAGGTATCGCGCAAGGGGGCGTATTCATCCGGGAGGTATTCAAAAAAAGTACCGGTATTTTGAATTAAGTGATAGCCCGTCATCACCGACAAACCCCACACGCCATATTGGTGGCGGAGGAAGCCAACCCACCCGCCGAGAATGACCACAGCCGGCAGGCAAATTGCCGTCCACCACCGAGCCGCTGTCTTCAAACGAGCGAGAATAGCGCATAAAAGCCGGTTTTTCCCGCCAGCTGACTGGCTGCCCGCTTCATCCGGGGTTCGCCAAAACAGGACCGTGAGCGCCGCCAGCCCGAAAGGCAAGAAGACGAAAAGGGGTCGCACGATTGCTGCCAGGCTGGAGGCAAGCCCAATCCCCAGGCACAACCAAACGCTCCGCCTGTCCGCATGCGTTATTCCCCAGGCAAACCCCGCCAGGGCTAGAACCAGCCAGAACGTTGCCAGGGTCTCGGTCAGCAGGGCTGATTCAAAGAAAAGTTGCCCCAGATTTAGCGTATGCGCCAGGCTTGCCAGGGCGGCAAAGGTAAGTCGTTTCTCCGCCGAAAAGCCGACTGCCAGCTCCCAACCCAAATAGAAGAACAATAAAGTCAGCAGGATACCCAGGCTCATTTGCGCCAGCCAGGCGCGCTCATTGGTTCCGGTCAGCGCCAGGAAAATTGGATAACCTGGCGTGCGTGAGGCATCATATTCGACCCAGCCGCGGGACAATTGTTCAGCCAGGCGGCGATAGCTGGCAGTATCGCTGTAGGCAACCGGCTGGTAACCAACCAGCAACGCCAGGCGTATCACGAGCGCCAGACCGGCAAGGCTGATAAAAACCGCCCACACCCTGCGGCTAAAGCTGGCTGATAAGGCAACTTCGCGCATCAAAAGCCTTCCAGGCTGCGCTGAGCCCGCAGCCTCCAGCTATATGCCTGCACATCCTGCAGCGCCTGCCTGGCGATCGCGTGCCGGCGCTGCGGGTCGCTCAGCAACGATGCCAGCGCCTCTTTCCAGGCAGCCTCATCTTCAGGCGGGCAGAGCACAGCATTTGCCGGGCTCAGCACTTCGCGCAGCACCGGCAGGTCGCTGGAGATAATCGCCCTGCCACATGCCATGTATTCGAACATTTTCATCGGACTGCAAAAGTCTGCCGTATTGCCTCCGCTGCTGCCCTGAATGTATCGTTCATACGGCATCAGCAAGATGTCTGCGGCTGCCTGGTAAAGCGGCAGGAGCGCATTTTCGACAAAGCCGGTCAGGGTCACATTTTGCACCTGTTCTTCCTTCAGCCGCCTTCGCCACCGTTCGACATCATCTGCCTGACCGCCCACCCAGAGGAAATGAACCTCGGGAAAATGCCGGGCTAAGACGAGCAGCAAGCCCGTTCCCCGACCCGGATACAGGTGCCCGGTATAGCCTGCTGTAAACTGCTCAGGCAACTCCAGCCGACGCCGCGCCGCGCCTGGCTCTGGCAGGTTGTGGTAACGTTCCAGATCGACCCCATCCGGGAGCACTATGACTGAAAAGGCGTCACCCCGATAGGCAAAGCGCTGCTTGAGCATCCTTTCCAGGGCATTAGTGATCGGCAGCAGGCGTTTCTTCCCAGGGAGCGCGCAGAATAGCCGGAATAACATGGGGCCAAACCGCCCGGTGGGCGGCTCGTGCATTTCGAGTAAGACCGGAAACCGCCATAATAGCGCCAGGGGGGCAGCCTGAAGCTGCCAGAGGTACAACAGGTCCGGCTCGAGCTGATGGGCGCGGCGCACTGCGTTCCAGGCAAAATCATAGCGCCGAAATTTCGCCTGAGCCGGCAGCCACTCGATCTCGAAGCGGCTGGCAGAGCCTGGGTCTCCCAGCCCATAGTGCTGGCAAAGCTCTTGCCAGGTTGGCGCAATGAGCGTGCCAGTTTGCTCATCTGCTGGCGTCAACAGGTGAACGCGGTGCCCCAGTTGGGCAAAGGACTGGCAGACTTTCATCACCTGGATGCTGTTAGCAGCAATCGAAGGAATACGAGATGCCGAAATGAAAACGATGTCTTTGGCAGCCATGTTTACCTCGCCGTCATGCCGCCGCGGGCGACTCTTTCGCTTCCCTGGTTTTCATCTCAACCAAGCCGCGGCGCGCCATCCAGGAGATTGAACTGACGAAATACGCCGACAGAATCACCGCTTCCATCACGTACCCCCAGGCAGGCGCCAGCAGCAAGGTCAGCATGGTCTTCACCAAGCCGGTCAACCCGGCAACTTTGATTGGGTAGGTGGGCAACTCTAAAGCCAACAACAGGGTTCTATTCCAGTTAAGAACGTTAGCGCAGCCATACCCAACCAACAGCACCGCCAGCGCAGGATAAGCCGGGCGGTATTCCATCCCATAAACCAACGGAATCAGCCAATAGCCGGTCAGAATCAACCCGCCGCCTGAAAAGACCGTCCACAAGCCTGAAATTTGACTGACCCTTTTCAACAGCCGGCGCGTGGTTTTCCAATCGCGCTGCGTTACCGAACGGGTAATTTCAGCGTAGGTCGTGGCAATCAAGGGTTCAACAGGCATCAACACCAGGTTGATGACCCCCAAAGCAATTTTGAAATAGCCTGCCTCGACGGTCGAGCGCAGCGCAGTAACTAACAGGGTCTCGCTGTCACGCACCAGCAGGTTAATGGTGGCATGTAGATTAGTGCTTACCGCAAACCGGCTCAGCTCACGCCAGGATAGATTCCTGACAGATGAGCGCATCAACCAACCCCTTCCTAATTCACGGCTCAACTGATACAAAGCCAGCCCACCGAGCGCCAATCCTGCCAGCCCCTTTCCTGCCAGATATGCCAGCAGCACCAACAGCCGATTCCCCCCTGTCAGAAACGCAATCAAAATGATCGAGGCGGTCAGGAGATTCTGCGCCAGGTTGACTGCAGCGATCCAACGAAACTGCCGCGTGGCTTGCAACACACCCAAAGCCGTTTCATAAGCGCCGTTCAAGAACAGCACAAGCCCGTAGATCAAAAACAGCGGCATTGCCTGGGGGTCGTGCGCCAGCCAACGGGCAGCCCAGGGCGCCAGCAGCAACAAGACAAGGTAAGCAACGGCTGAGGTAGCGGCTTCGACCAGCGCTGCGCCTTTGATCACCCCGCCAGCCTTGTCACGCTCTCCCTTCACCAGGAACTGGCTCAAATACTTGACGACCAATTCACTCATCCGAAAAGACAGCAAACGGTGCACGTTGGAAACAAAAGGAATGACCACCGCGGCGACCAAGCCATAATCCGCGACGCCCAGCAAGCGCGCCGCCAACACTCCCTGCACCACGCTGAGGAAGATAGACAGGCTGTTGCTGCCCAATAGATAACTGCTATTTTTGATAATGCCCCGCAATAAGCTATCCTGGCTCCAGCTTTTCCACCTGGGGGAATTGAACCAGCGTCGCATGGGTGACTCAGGTCTCCACCAGGCTTGCCCAGGATCGCTCTCGACGGTACCATTCGACCGTACGGCGAACCCCTTCTTCCAGGGATACCTGCGGCTTCCAACCCAAGAGCCGCTCTGCCTTGCGAATGTCCGCCTGGCTGGCAACGATATCAGCGCGATGGAATGGGAGATGTTCTACCCGGGCTTTCACCCCCGTCTGCGCCTCCACGATTTCAAGCAGCGATTGGATGCTGATGCTGGCATGCCCGCCCAGGTTGATGATTTCATATCCTTTGAGCGGCAATCCCAATAAAGTACCTTGAACAACATCGTCGATATACGTAAAGCCGCGCGTCTGCAGCCCATCTCCATAAATCTTGACCGGCATTGCCTCCATCACCCACTTAATCAGCCGAAACATGATGGCGTCGGGACGTCCAGCCGGACCATAGACGTTGAAATATCGAAAAACGGTGACGTCAATACCGTAAAGGTAGTGATAGGCATGGCACATGACCTCGGCGGCTTTCTTGCTGGCGGCATAGGGCTGCAGAGGATGATCAGTTTCGCAATCTTCCGGGGTGGGCAAGGGCGGATTGGCGCCATATACGCCAGAAGTCGAGGCAAGGATGAACTTGACCAGCTGATTGCCTGAAAGCATCATTTGCCGGCATAAGTCCAGCAGGTTCAAAGTGCCGGTCAGGTTGGTTTCAACGAAAACCCAGGGGTCGATCATGGATTCGCGCACGCCTGCACGGGCTGCCAGGTTGAAGACCCCATCATACGGTCCCAGCTCTGCCAGCGACTGCACCGCCTGTCGGTCGGCGATATCCATACGGAAGAAAGTGAGCGCCGGGAATCGCTGTAACTGCTGCAGACGATGCTGTTTCAAGCGCACATCATAGGCGGCATTCAGGTTATCCACCCCTATCACCTCGTGCCCCTGCTTCATCAGCGCTTCAGCAATCTGCGAAGCAATGAAACCGGCGATGCCGGTAACAAGATAACGAGCCATGCTAAAGCCGAATGACTTTAGGGTTGCCGCGTCCAAGCGTCCCCAGGGCGTTGCGCGCATCGAAGATCAGCTTAGCCGCCTCGAGGATCGCCGCGTAGTCGTACTGACTGTGATTGGTCACAATCACCACGCAGTCAACCTGCCTGGCAGTCTCAATGAGATCGGGCACGCTTTCCCAACGGGCGCCTTCATGTTCGATGCGAGGGATGTAAGGGTCATGGTAAACCACCGAGGCGCCCTTCTGCGTCAGCAGCCCAATCACATCCAGCGCCGGCGACTCGCGCAAATCATCGATATCCGGCTTGTAAGCCGCGCCTAACACCAGGATCGAACTACCCTTGAGCGCCTTACCCAGGTCATTTAGAGCGTCCTGGACTCTGCTGACCACTACCCTGGGCATGTTGGTGTTGATCTCAGATGCCAGCTCAATGAACCGTGCTGTGTAGTGCAGGGCGCGCAGCTTCCACGATAAATACAGCGGGTCGATAGGAATACAATGTCCGCCAATGCCAGGACCAGGCGTAAATTTCATAAAGCCAAACGGCTTGGTCGCCGCGGCATCGATCACTTCCCAGACGTCGATTCCCAGCCGATTGCAAATGATTGCCATTTCATTGACCAAGCCCAGGTTGACCATGCGAAAGGTGTTTTCCAGCAGCTTTGCCATCTCGGCAGCCTCCGCCGAAGACACCGGCACAACCGTTTTCAACGCCTGCGCATACCAGGCAGCCGCCATCTCTGTACATGCAGGGGTAATGCCGCCAACCACCTTCGGGGTATTGATGGTCGTCCAATCTTTACGCCCCGGGTCAACCCGCTCGGGCGAAAACGCCAGGAAGAAATTCTCCCCCGCTTTCAAGCCATGTTCAATGCCCAATTTCGGCAACAGAATCTCGCGGGTGGTGCCAGGGTAGGTAGTCGATTCCAGGACGACCACCATGCCTGGATGCATGTAGCGGGCAAGCTGCTCGACGGCAGATAAGATATATGATAAATCGGGGTCGCCCGTCTTCCTCAGCGGCGTGGGAACACAGATGCTGACGGCATCCGCCTCCTGCAAAGCGGAAAAATCAGCAGTCGCGCGAATCTTGCCCTCTTTCACCAGCCGGTCAACCTGTTCGGTAGGCACATCTTGAATATAACTGACCCCGCGGTTCAGAGATTCCACCTTCTTTTCATCTGGGTCAATGCCCGTGACCACGAACCCGGCTTCGGCAAAAGCCGTCACCAGGGGCAAGCCGACATATCCCAGCCCCAAAACAGCGACATTCGCCGTACGATACGAAAGCTTCGTTAATAACGTTTGTTTGTACGAATTATCCATCCGATCAGTCCTAAAATAAACTGAGCTGTTTCGGCTCTTTCTTGGGTTCCGACGGCTCATCTTGATTGACCATCGGAGCTGCAGCCGCGTTCGCCTGGGCAATTAGTCCCGGCAGCCGGGCGAAGTCCTGCTCGACCGCAGGGCGCAGTGAGGGCTGGTGCAGTGCAGCCGCAGGATGGAACATAGGCACAATCAGCCTCCCCTGCACCTTGAAGGACTGTCCATGCACATCGCTGATCTTTGCATTGGGCAGGAAGCGCGCCATCGAATACCTGCCCAGGGTGACAATCACCTTTGGATTGATCGCCTGGATTTGCCGATCCAGGTAGGGTGAGCACGCCGCCAATTCCTCAGGCAGCGGATCCCGGTTGGAGGGAGGACGGCACTTAACGACGTTTCCGATGAAAACTTGCTCGCGCTTCATGCCGATTTTTTCCAGCAACTCCTCCAGGAATTTACCCGCTGCGCCGACAAAAGGTCTTCCCTGTTCGTTCTCATAAAAACCGGGACCTTCGCCAATGAACATGATTGCAGCGTTGGCAGGTCCCTCGCCGGGCACAGCTTTCTTGCGGGAAAAATGCAAGGCGCAACGGGTGCACACGGCTGCTTCTGCTGCCACCTGCTGCAAGATTTCATCAGGACTCATACTCGGTCTCTCCTCTCAGTCAAAGGTTCATGCTGGGTGCAGGTCGGCGAGCCGCTGCCAGAACCGCCCAAAAGCCTGTCTGCCGACACATGCTGTAATTCGACTGTCATGATCAGGGCATCTTCTTGGTTATCCTTGTAATAACGAGGGCGGTAACCCACCACCTCAAAGCCAAACTTACGGTATAGCGCCTGGGCAGCCAGATTGCCACGCCGTACTTCCAGCGTTGCTGTCGCCATCCCTGATAGCAAGGCATCCTGCAACACTGCAATCAAAAGCTGCTGACCAACCCCCATTCGGCGAAACTCAGGATGCACCGCCAGGGTGGCGATATGCGCCTGGTCAACGATAATCCAAACGACTACAGCGCCGACGATTTTCTCGCTGCCGGCGGCGTCGGTCATGCTGGCAACCCATAGGCGGGCATGCTTATTCTCCATCAATTCATAGCGGAAGGCGCTCTCAGGCCACGGCAATGAAAAGGAGAGGCGGTCGATGGCAACAACCTGTTCCAGGTCATCCGCCTGCATGGGGCGAATCGTCACCGTCATGGGGTTCATTCAGGAATTGTCTCTCCAACATGGATATAGATTGGCGCCAATGAAACCGGATTATCCACCCTGCCCAGCTTCCACCGCCTCCAGGCTAATTCTGCCAGGAATGAAGGTCTCCGCAGCGACTGGGCTGGCGTTGCCAACAGCACGTTTTTACGTTTACGCCCTAACAACTGCCGTTCTTGCTCCTCCAGCTCGCCGCAGACGATGGTTGGCGATTGAATGCGCCGCGCCAGCGCTTGAACATCGGTCAATTCCAGTTCGCCAACCGGCTGCCAGGCTGCATGCTTGACCATATACGCCTGTGCTGCCAACCTGCCTCTTCCAGCCTGCAAGACGGCGATGAGCGGCATTTCCCGCAATGGCTGCGCGGCTGCTACGATATCTAGAGTGGGAATCCCGACCAAGGGAATATGGGCAGCCAGAGCCAGCCCTTTGGCAAGCGCTAACCCAATCCGCAACCCGGTGAACGAGCCGGGTCCAAGTGCCACCGCAATCGCTCCCAGGTCCGAGACCTTCAGCCTGGACCGTTCGAGCACTTCCTGCAGGATTGGCGTCAGCTCGATCGTATGATGATTCTGGCTCAACCAGATCACCTCACTCATCACCTTTGTCCCCTCATGAACAGCAACGCCAGAACAGCGGGTCGATGTATCTATCGCCAGCAGCATTCAGCCTCCATAGACGCCCTTGCGCAAAGCCGCCAGTTGCGCTTCATAGCGCGTTCCCTGAGCCGTGATGACCATATCCCGTTGATTCTCTTCGACGTAGGTTAACCGGACCTGGATACACTCCGCGGGCAACGCGCCCCGGATGCGGTCAGCCCATTCGATCACCAGAGGTCCATGTTCGATCATCGCATCCAAATCCAGGTCGATAGCTTCTGCCGAACCACTCAAGCGATAGGCGTCCAGGTGGAACAGCTTTGCGCCATCCGGTCGTCGGTAAACATTGACCAGGACAAACGTTGGACTGGAAACAGGATCCAGCGACCCCCAGCCGGCGCTGATGCCCTGAACCAGGGTCGTCTTACCCGATCCCAGGTCGCCAACCAGTTGAATGACGTCGCCAATTTGCAGCATGCCTCCCAGGCGCATGCCCACCCGCCGCGTCTGCTCGGCGCTTCGGCTGATGATCTCCAGAGAGTGGGGCGAGAGAATCGGCATAGAAAGATTATAAGCCGGAATTGGCTGCAAAGGGAAGTAAAGAGGTAAAAAAAGCGTGCTGTTTTCACCCACGCTTTAATTCTAACTTTGCCAGGGAGGCGGCAACGCGTTTCATCCCCAGCTTTTCGAAGAAGATATCGACAATCTCCTCGTCATCCTGAATTCGGCTGTTCAACACCATGCCCTCACCCCACACAGGATGAACCACGCGCGCCCCTGCCGGGTAACGGGGCGCCGCCTGATGCGGGGCTGAGGGGGTTTCTTTTGCCGGGCTTTGACCCGCTCTGGCAGGCTGCCAGAGTTCCGTGCGCCGCCCGGCGTTGGCAGACAGCGAGCCTGACCGTAACCTCGCCTGCTCAAGCAGCTCGGCAGGGATATCCTGCAAAAAACGTGAGGGCGCGGCTGGCTCGGCGTACCCATAAAGGCTGCGGTTTTGGGCAAATGACAGGAATAAACGGTCTCCTGCGCGGGTAATGCCGACATAGAACAGTCGGCGCTCTTCTTGCATGGCATCGGGGTCATCAAAAGAACGCGCGTGCGGCAAAGTGCCATCGTTCAATCCCACGATGAACACATAAGGAAATTCCAGCCCTTTTGCCGCATGTAGCGTTAGCAGCGTGGGCGCGTTGACCCCGTTTTGCAGCGTATCCTGGTCAGAGACCAGGGCGACATCTTGCAAGAAGTCCCCCAACCCACGGTCTTGATATTCCATCGCCAGCCGGCGTAGTTCCATCACGTTTTCCCAGCGGTCATTGCCTTCTTCGGTGCCGTCATCGATATAAGAGCGGTACTCCGTATCTGCCAGGATCTGGTCGAGCAGGCTGAGCGGAGAAGCCGTTGCAGCGCTCCGTTGCCAGGAAGCAATCAACCTGGCAAAGTTCGAAAGAGATGTCAGGATGCGGTGGCTGAACATCTCCTGATAGCCCTCAGGACCGTGCTCTGCCAGCTTGAGCAGCCACTCGCCCATCGCCTGACCCTCCCGCTGCGCCAGCGTGCGTAGTGTGATCATCGTTTTATCGCCAATCCCTCGCGGCGGGGTATTGATGACCCGACCCAGGCTGAGTTCATCTGACGGATTATGCACCAGCCTCAAGTAAGCGATGACATCCTTGATTTCCCTGCGCCCATAGAACCGCTGCGCGCCAACCAATCGATAGGGCAGGTTCGCTTTTAGAAATGCTTCTTCCAGCACGCGCGACTGGGCATTGGTACGGTACATGACGGCAAAATCACCTGGCTGCGCCTGGTTGTTTGCAATCAGGCTGGCAATAGTATCGATCACAAAAGCCGCCTCGCCGCGGTCATCGTATGCCTCATAGAGCAGCGGCTTCTTGCCCTGCCCCCGTTCGGTGAACAGGCGCTTTGGCTTGCGATATGGGTTGCGATCGATCACCGCCATCGCCAGGTCGAGGATGTACTGCGTCGAACGGTAATTTTGCTCCAGCAGCACCACCTGGGTATCGGGATAATCTTCTTCGAAGCGCAGCAGGTTGCGATAATCTGCCCCGCGCCAGGCGTAGATCGATTGATCCGTATCCCCAACGACAAAGATGTTGCGGTGAAAGGAGACCACCTGCTTTAGCAGTTCGTACTGCGCCAGGTTGGTATCCTGGAATTCATCCACCAGGACGTGCTCGTACCGGCGGGCGTATTTTTCGCGCACGACCGGGTTCTGCGTAAACAAGTTCGCCGTCCAAAAGAGCAGGTCATCGAAATCGAGGGCGTTATTTGCCAATAATAATTCCTGATAACGCCGATAGACCCGTTTGACCACTTCATCCCGGTACGTCTGCACCGGGAATTCATCGGGCAGGAGCAGCTCATTCTTGGCATTGGAGATGGCTGCCAGCACGCCGCTTGGGCGGTAGCGTTTATCATCCATCCCCAGGTCTGCCAGGGCGCGCTTGACCAAGCCAAGCTGGTCATCTTCATCGAAAATGACGAAATTGGATTGAAAAGGCAAATGTTCGCTTTCCCGCCTGAGTATGCGGACGCAGGTGGCATGGAAGGTGCCCAGCGTCAACCCGCTGGCAGCCTCCCCCAGCATGGAAGTGATGCGGCGTTCCATTTCGCGAGCCGCCTTGTTCGTGAAAGTGACCGCCAGGATGTGCGCCGGTCTTACGCCCATGGCGCCAATCAGGTAAGCGATGCGGTGGGTGAGGACGCGCGTCTTCCCAGAACCGGGACCTGCCAGGACTAATACCGGTCCGGTGCTGGACATTACCGCTTGTTGCTGCTGGGGATTGAGTCCTTTGAGGAAATCCATAAGCCCACCCATTCTACCTGTGAGCCAGTGGCATGTCAACGCTTCACCCCTGCGAAAAACGCCCGCAACGCACTGCATTGGTTGCCAATCCACACAGCCTAAGCTAAAATCAGGACATGAATTGGAGTCTCATCGGTCATCAATGGGCAGTAGATCTGCTGCGTGAGCATGTCAGCCAAAACCAGGCGCGGCACGCGTACCTGATTACCGGACCCCAAGGCGTGGGACGCCGCACGCTGGCGCTGCGATTTGCACAGGCGCTGAACTGCACTGCCCCGCCGCAGCCCGGTCAGCCATGTTTTCAATGCCACACCTGCAAACGGCTGATGACCATGACCCACCCCGATCTCAGCGTGGTACAGGCTGAACAGGTGGGGGGAACGCTGAAAGTGGATCAAATCCGCGAGCTTCAGCATAGCCTGGCGCTTTCCCCTTATGAAAGCCGATTTAAGATTGCATTGCTGCTCCGGTTCGAAGAAGCTCACCCCGCCGCAGCAAATGCCCTACTGAAAACGCTGGAAGAGCCCTCGCCCCAGGTGATTCTGCTGCTAACTGCCGAAAGCAGCGAAAGCCTGCTGCCCACCATCGTCTCGCGCTGCGAGGTGTTGCGCCTGCGACCGCTTTCAGTTGAAAGCGTTCAGACCGGTTTACAAGAGCTCTACCAGGTGCCCGCAGAGCAAGCCAGGCTGCTGGCTCACCTTTCGGGCGGACGACCGGGGCTTGCCATTCATCTCAAGGAAAACCCGGACGACCTGGCGCAATGGCAAAAATGGATCGAAGACCTGCTCCGCCTCTTATCCGCCAGCCGATACGAGCGCTTTTCTTATGCCGATGAACTGGCAAAAAGTAAAGAAGAAGCCCGCTTGGTCATGCGCACCTGGCTTTCATTCTGGCGCGATCTTTTGCTGCTGCAGCTTGGTTCTCGCCTGCCGCTGACCAATGAAAGCTGGTCTGGTGAATTAGACCGCCTGGCTGAGGTGATCACGGCAGAAACCACCGAAAATATGATTCACCAGATCGAAGCCACGCTGCAGCGGCTGGATCAGAATGTCAATGCCCGGCTGGCGTTCGAGGTGTTGATGCTGGACCTGCCGCGCCGTTAAGTTGTCAGACATTTCAGCCCATTTTGATGCACAGCCGTACAATTATGCTATACTCAACTTGTGAGCGGTGAGCAGAACCTCGATCCTTCTGTAAAACGAGAAGAAACAACCCGGGCATCGCTCGAGTTGCTCTATCACATCAGCCGCGAACTGACCAGCGCCCTGGAACTGCGCGTTGTGCTGGAACGGGTGCTGTTCTTGTCCATGCGGGCGGTTGGAGCGATCAACGGAAGCATTATCGTCCTGGATGACCAGGGGAAACCGGTCGAATCCGCCATAATCATTGGCGATGTCGTACACGACCAAACCACACAGCGGCTGCGTTCCATCCTTGACAAAGGGCTGGCAGGCTGGGTTGTCCGCAACCGGCAGGTTGCATTGATTCCCGATACCAGCCAGGATGAACGCTGGATGCTCCAGCCATACGATCACGTCGAACAAACCGGTCCAAAATCGGCGTTGAGCATCCCCATCCTGGTGCATGACCGGCTGGTGGGCGTGATGACCCTGGTGCATCCCCAGGTAGGCTTTTTCACCCAGGATCACCTGGATTTGCTCCAAACGATATCCGACCAGGCAGGGATTGCCGTCCTCAACGCGCGGCTATACCAGGAGTCCAACCGGCAGGCTCGGGTGATGACGGCGCTGGCAGAAAGCGCAGCAGCGATTTCTGTCAGCCTGAACCTGGAAGAAGTGCTTGACCGCATCCTGCAACAGACCAGCCAGGCTTTTTCGGTGGAAGCAGTTTCGCTTGGCTTGATTGATTCTGCGCAAGGCGACGTGGTCATCCGGGCAGCCTGCGGCTGGGCGAAGCCGGAAAAGGGAGCGCGTTTGAATTTGGGGCAGGGCATTGCTGGATGGGTTGCCAAAGAAGGACGCGGGGTGATCGTCCCAGACGCCCACAACGACCCCCGCTTCGACCCTGAGGTCGAAGAACGCACCGGTTTGGAAACCCGCGCCATCGCCTGCGCCCCATTGCGCCACCGCGGCAAAGTCATCGGCGTTTTGGAAGTCATCAACCCAACATCCAACCATTTCGACCCTGATGCGCTGCTGGTTCTCACCGGCATTGGCAGCCTGGCAGGCACCGCCGTTTACCATGCCCAGCTTTTCGAACGTCTGCAAGCTGCCCACCAAAGCTATCGAGAGCTTTTCGACGGAAGCATCGATTCGATCTTCATTACCGATTGGAAGGGAAAGATTGTCGAAGCCAACCGCCAGGCAGTTCTCATCAGCAATTATGACAAAGACACCCTGTGCAAGATGAGAATCAGCCAGCTCCATGCCATCGACCAGGAACAGCTTGGTGAGGATTTTGCCTTCCTTCAAGCCGGAAAGACTTTGTTATATGAATCGCGCCTGCGCCCCCGGCAAGGACCTGAGCTACCCATCCAGGTGTACGTTCGACAGGTTGCCATCGAAGGCGTTTCGCACATCCAATGGATCATGCGCGATATCACTGAACGCAAGAATCTGGATACAATGCGCGAGGAACTGATGTCCAGCATCTATCACGATCTACGCTCGCCGCTGGCAAATATCGTCTCCAGCCTGGATGTTTTGGAGACGATGATACCTGAAGAAGACGACGTTTTGCGTTCGGTCATCAGCATCGCCCAGCGTTCAACGGAACGTATCCAGCGCTTGACCAACTCCCTGTTGGACATCAGCCGGCTGGAAGCGGGTCAATCGATTATCTCGCCTCAGCCAGTGAACGCAGCCGCCCTTATCCATGAAGCGATTGACATCATCACACCCATTACAGAAAGCAAGAAACAGGAGATCAGCCTGAACTTGCCGGAAAGCCTGCCCTTGATCCAGGTCGATGCCGACATGATTCGCCGCGTCATCAGCAACTTGCTGGAAAATGCCTGCAAATTCACCCCGCAAGAGAGCAAGATCGCGATTGGCGCACGTCCGGCGGGAGGCTGGTTGGAAATTTGGGTGGTGGATAATGGTCCTGGCATTCCAGCCAGCGAACACGAGCGCATCTTCGATAAGTTCACCCGGCTGACCACGCGCGAGCAAGTCAAAGGCATGGGATTGGGCTTGGCGTTTTGCCGACTGGCAGTCCAGGCGCACGGCGGCAAAATTTGGGTCGAAAGCGAGCCAGGAAGCGGAGCCAAATTCATCTTCACGGTGCCGCTTGCCGCTTGAGGAACTGTTCTGATATACCTATCTTCTGGATCATGAAGTATGCAAGAAATTCACGAATCAATCTATATTGAAACCTCTTATTCTGGTGTAACTTTGGGGGCAATCTTGCTGCCCCAGGGGACGGTCATGATCGACGCTCCCCTGCGCGCCGAAGATGGACGCGCCTGGAAAACCGCCCTAAACCGCTTGGGCGGCAATTCCAATCGTTTATTGATCAATCTAGACGCTCACCCTGACCGCACGCTGGGAGCGCGCGTGATGGATTGCACAATCATCGCCCATCAAAAGACGGCGCAGGTTTTTCGCGGCAGACCGTCCATCTTCAAGGGGCAAAACGCCGAGTCAGGTTCTGAATGGGAGGCTTATGACGAAGCGGTTGGAACGCGCTGGGCGCTGCCAGATATTACCTTTTCCAACGAGCTAAACCTGCATTGGGGTCCGCCGGATGTCATCCTGGAGCATCATCCTGGTCCAACCCCTGGCGCCATTTGGGCAATTATTCCAGATGCCAAAGTCATTTTCGTCGGTGATGCCGTCCTGGCGGAACAGCCGCCCTTCCTGGCAAATGCCGATCTTCCCGCCTGGCTGAGCACGCTGGAGTTCCTGTTGACCAATTATTGCGACTTTAAAATTGTCAGCGGCAGGGGTGGATTGGTGACATGCGAGACCGTGCGCGCTTTCCAGAAGCATCTGACGTTGCTGAATAAACTGCTCGATCAAATTGCTCAAAAAGGAGCTCCCCTGGATGCCACCGAAAACCTGATACCGACCCTGCTGGCTGATCTCAATTTTCCGGCAGTAATGGAAGACCAGTATTACCAGCGCCTGCGACATGGGCTTTCGCAATATTACAGCCATCACTACTATGCGCATGATTACCCGAATAATGAGTAAACGTAACAAGACAACCAAGGACACACCTCATTCCTGAAACTCTATGGCACAATCATCCTATAAACCCGTTTTGCAGCTAACTCGCGGCGATATTGTCGAATCGGTTCACTTCGGCGCAATCGCTGTTGTCACCGCCCAGGATGACCTCTATGCCTGGTATGGCAATCCCAGGCTGGTCACCTACCTGCGTTCTTCAGCCAAGCCGTTTCAAGCGATGCCTTTCATCGAGCGAGGAGGGGCGCAACAATTTCACCTCGAGATGAAAGAGATTGCTCTGATTTGCGCCTCGCATTCAGGCACCGATGAACATGTCCAGGTGGCGCAATCGATCCAAGCCAAGACCGGCGTCAAGGAAAGCGACCTGCTTTGCGGCGTGCACATGCCCGGGCATCGACCTACCGCCGAAAGGATGATTCGGCAGGACGAAAAACCCCGCCCCAACCAGCATAACTGCTCTGGCAAGCATACCGGCATGGTCGCCTTCGCACGCTGGCTGCAATTGCCGTACAGCCTTGAAGACCATCCATACATTGACCCTGAACATCCAGTGCAGAAGCTGATTCTGGAGACTTTTGCTGAGTTTTGCGATTATCCCATTCAAAAGGTGAAAATCGGCATTGACGGGTGTTCAGCGCCGAATTTTGCCGTACCCCTGCGCAGCGCTGCCCTGGCGTTTGCGCGCTTGTGCGACCCCTCCGCTCTCTCGGAGTCCCGAAGGCTTGCCTGCAACACCATCACCCATGCCATGACCTCCCATCCTGAGATGGTCGGGGGACCGGATAGCTTCGACACCCACCTGATGCAGGCGGCGGAGGGCAAGCTGGTTTGTAAAGGCGGCGCAGAAGGTTACCAGGCAATCGGCGTCATGCCCGGGGCGATCGGTCCTGGCTCGCCCGCCTTGGGCATCACCTTCAAAATATCCGACGGCGATTACCGCGGCAAGGCGCGCCCGGCAGTAGCCCTGGAGATTCTGCGCCAGCTTGGAGCAATCACCCCTTCGGAGCTGCAAAAGCTGGCGGAATACGGTCCGTCCTTCCCCATCTACAACTGGCGAAAGCTGCTGGCTGGAACCGCATCACCTTGCTTCGAACTACGCCATTAAAAATGGACTTACAGCAACGAGCGCTCAGAATTCACCATAAACTCCTCCAGGTCTATGGCGAACCAACCTGGCGTAATCCCCTGCCGCCCCTGGACGAGCTGGTTTCTACCATCCTGTCGCAAAACACCAATGATGTCAATCGAGACCGCGCCTTCCAGGCGTTGAAGGAGCGGCTGCCCACCTGGGAGGCAGTGCGGGACGCCCCGCCAGAAGTCGTCATCCAGGCGATTCGCCCTGCCGGTTTAGCCAACCAAAAAGGTCCGCGCCTCCAGCAGGCGTTGCAGGAGATCACAGCCGAGCGCGGCAGCCTTGACCTCGACTTCCTGGCGGAAATGCCCAGCGAGCAGGCTGCCCGCTGGCTGCAGAAATTCAAAGGCGTTGGTCCAAAGACCGCTGCGATTGTGCTGCTTTTTTCGCTGGGCAAGCCAGCGTTTCCGGTTGATACCCATATTTACCGCGTTACGGGGCGGCTGGGGCTGCGCCCAGACAGGTTAGACCTGGTCCAGGCGCATGCTCACCTGGCAAACCTCTTCCCTCCTGATACCTATTATCCAGTTCACCTGAACTTGATCCGCCTGGGCAGAGAAATCTGTCAGGCGCGGCGTCCTAACTGTCCGGCTTGCTTTCTCCAAGAAGATTGCCAGTATTACGCCAATCTCAATAATACAACACCTGCTGAAACCCTCTGACCCAGGAAAAAACCCATGACGACCGAACCCACTGTCAACCTAGCCGCAATCAAAGAACACCTGATGCGCCTGGCGGCTTATCCGCTCCCGGAAGAACCCGCTGCGTTGCTCCAGGAAACGATTCGGCTAACGGAAGACCTGAACGAAGAATTGAAGTCTGAGTATGAAGCGCTGCGCGAAGCGATCGACATGGCACAACAAGCCAAGAACAAATTCGTTTCCGTCGTCACGCATGAACTGCGCCTGCCACTGACCTCTATCAAGGGCTATACGGATTTACTGCGCCAGGGCATCGTCGGACCGGTGAATGAGCAGCAAATTGAGTTTCTTAACGTGGTTCGCAGCAATGTCGAGCGCATGTCGGCGCTGATTTCTGACCTTTCGGATATCTCTCACCTGGAAACCGGTCGAATGAAGCTGGGAATCCAAGCCACCCCGTTGCGGCAAGCCATCGAAGGCGCATTGAATCACTTTCAAACGCTCATTGCCGAAAAAGGTCAACATTTAGAAGTCGATTTACCCGCTGAGCTTCCCAGTGTCCAGGCAGATCCGGCGCGCCTGCTCCAGGTGCTCTCGTGCCTGCTCAGCAACGCCTGGAAATATACCCCTGCCGGCGGAAGCATCACCCTGCGCGCCATCCCTGCGGACGACCATATCCGTATTGAAGTCCAGGATACCGGCATTGGCATCAGCCCTGCCGACCAGGCGAAAATCTTTACCCCCTTCTTCCGCTCAGACCACGAAGCCGTGCGTGAGCACCCCGGCTGGGGTCTAGCGCTGCATTTGGCACACCGGTTAGTCGAAGTAATGGGCGGAAGGATGGGCTTTTCGAGCGAACCTGAAGCAGGCAGCACCTTTTGGTTTCACCTGCCTGTAGCAAAACCCGATTAAAACATTTTTCGGTTCGGGAGGAAAGTCACAAGGGATATATGACCTTTTTCCCTGACAGATTTGTGATAGGTAAATTATGATAAGGGTATTGATGAGACGAAGGCACCACCGACTGCTCATCGCTGTTTCCTCCTTTGGCGAAAGCCTCCGCTGGGTTTTTCTCACCATCCCAGCGGAGGCGATTTTTAAGCCATTATCTGCAGCAATCGCCAGCCGTTTACAGCGCCTGATCGGTCACGGGCAGCATCACAATGAACGTCGTGCCTTTGCCGGCTGCGCTTTCCACCCAAATCCGCCCCTGGTGATTTTCGACAATTGACTTGACAATCGCCAGCCCTAATCCACTGCCCGAGGTGTCGAAGGCAACGTTGCTGCCGCGGTAGAATTTGTCAAAGATATAAGGCTGTTCAGACGCCGGAATGCCAGGTCCGTTATCACTGACGCGGAAAATAAGCTGCCCGGCTTCATGCTGCAATGTCACCCGAATGGTCCCTCCGGAGGGCGTGTATTTGATCGCATTGCCCATTAATTGCAGCACCAGTTGCTTCAAACGTATCGGGTCGCCAATCAGAGCGGGGGTCTTAGCTTGCAGGTCAAGCGTCAGTTCCATATTACGCTCGACCAGGCTGGCATGAACTTCCTCGACACACAGACGGATGAGACTGTCGAGGTAGACAACTTCCTTGCGAGCGTCAAAGCCTGCTTCGATACGCCCCAGCTCCAGCAGATCATTGATCAACGCCGTGATATTGTGAACACTCATCTGAACGCGCTGAACGAAATCACGCTGCGCCTCGGTCAATGGACCAACCCGGTCGATGAGCTCAACATACCCTAGAATAGCCGTCAAGGGGGAACGTAAATCGTGGGAAACCGTGTGAACGAAATCGCTCTTGATTCGGTCCAGCTCCTTCAAATGGGTAATATCCTGCATCGTGATTGCTAAACCCACCTCGGGGATAGGGGTGGACTGGGCATTGAAGATACGCCCATCTTCTGCAGCAATCTCAGTCCGAATGGCATGGCTCTGGCGCTGGCGAATCATCTCAAGCAAATCAGGATGGCGCAGGACATCTTGAGCTGGTTTACCCAACAATCGATCTGATTCAAGGTTGAAAGCTGCGCGGGCGGTATGGTTGGCAATAACCAGCCGCCCCTCTGTATCAATGACGATCACCCCATCTTCCACCCCGGTCAGGATAGTTTCCAGCTTGTTCCTCTCCTGCACCGCCTGCGCGTACACGCGCGCATTTTCGATGGCAATTGCCCCATAATCTGCCAGGGCAGCAATCATCTCCATGTGGTCTTCGAGAAAAGGATGCCCGCCATGACGGTTATCCACCCCCAGCACGCCGATCACCCGCCCATGAACCTGAAGCGGGTAATAGATCAATGTGTGCACCAGGTAAGATGTCTTGATCTTTTGCGGCGTTGTCTCGTTGATAAAGATGGGCTTTCCGGTACGCATCACTTGCCCCGCCAACGAATCACGGAATGGAAGGCGGAACTTGCGCACAAAGTCTTCCTGAAAGTTGCGCGCCGCTCGCATGGTCAATTCACCGCTGGCTTCGTCCAGCAGCAGCAGGCTGCCCTCTTCTGCCCCGGTAAGTTCAACAGCCGCATCAACAACGGTAGTCAAGATGGCGTCTAAGTCCAGCAGGCTGGTCACCGTACGCCCAACCCGCTGCAAAACCTCCAAGGCGTTCAGACGTTTTTGCAGCGCGCTGTGACGCTTGCGCGCTTCTGCCAGGAGTGCCTCTTGCGCCTTTCGTTTTCCATCCAGCACGCGTTGAACGGCGCTGACCACTTCCGCAGTGCGCAGCGGCGGAAACCAGCAGTCCGCAAAACCCGCCCGCAGGCATTCCAGCAGCCGTTCAGGCGAGGGGTCAGACGCTACGAGAATCAACGGCACAGCCGGCAGACGCTCACGCAGCCTGCTGCCCACCTGAATGCCAGCGCCATCCTGCCACGCCTCTGCCAGGATGATTAAGTCTGGCGGGCTGCCTTTCAAGATCAAATCTAAACCGGCGGCATCCGCCACAGTCGCCACCTCATAGCCAGCAGGAACCAAAGCGCCTCTTTCCAGCATACCGCAGAGGGAAGCATCCGGAAGCGCCAGTAAAATGGAGGCTTTAGGCATGATAAACTCGGTTCGATGTCATTTCAATGGCAGGGTAAAAGAAAAGACCGACCCGCTGCCAGGCTTGCTTTCTACCCCCACCTTCCCGCCATGCATCGTCACAATATCCTTTATCGAAGCCAGTGAAATCCCTAAGCTCATCGCTGATTGAGCGCCTGCATCCAGGTTGTAGCCAGCTTCAAAGACATGTGGCAGGTTCTTTGCCTCGATGCCAACGCCATGATCCTGCACTGCCAGTTTCACGGTGTTATCAGGCGTCAACTCCAGGCGCAGGGTGATTTTGCCGCCCTGTTGGCTGGAGTGCAAGGCATTGAAAAGCAAACCCTCGATTGCCTTCGCGAGCTGATAACGGCTGGCGAGAACCCGCGCAGGTTTCTGCAATAAAGAGGCAGATAAAGTCACCCCATACCCCCGGGCTATCGGTTGGAACTGCTCAGCAGCTTTTCTGGCAACCTCGTTGAGATCCAGGGCAGCTTTTTGAGCCGCCTCGCCAAGCAACTGGCTCCCCTGCAAGGCAAGCAATTCCATCAATGACTGCCACTTCTCCTGTATACCGGAAAGCAACTTAGCCTGCTCCGTGGTCAGAGGTCCGGGTGTTTTCTTGCTCAACAGATCGAGATTTCCCTTGATCACCGCCAAAGGCTGCTGCAACGCCAGGTTGATCTTTTCACAAAGCTCATCATGGATGCGTTCGCTGAGTAACGCCGCCTCCATCGCTTCTTGGAAGGTGCGCACCCGGTTTTCCATCTCCCGAAACAGCCTGACGTTGACCAGGGAAATCGAGGCATAATCTGCCACGGCTTCCAGCAAAGCCTGGTTATTCGCCGTGAAGGCTTGCGGTTTCTTGCGCATCACCACCAGCAACCCGACGACTTCTTTCTTGACCTTGACAGGCACCACCAGGGCAGATTGACCCAATTGCGCCACCTTGAAGCGCTTGAGGGGGTCACCGCTGATCTGAAAGGATTCTCCTGAAAGCGCCACCAACGAACTCAAGCCGTCATCCCAGGGCTGGTTCAGCCTTGCAGCGACGCTGGCAGGCAAATTCTTATGCGCACTCAGGATAAACCCCTTGCTGCGATCATCTCTCAAGTGCAGCCATCCCAGGTCAGCTTCAGTGATGAACACACTGCCCTCCACGATCTTATCGAAGAGCGCAGCCGGGTCAGTAATGGAAGTCACCGCCTTGCCAATTGCAAAGATTGTGGTCAACTCACGCACTCGACGCTGCAATTCCTGGTTCATCTGGTTCAACTGCCGGGAAAGCTGCTCCTTTTCCCGCCGGGCGCGCGTTTGCGAAAGCACCCGCTCAACCGCTGTCACCACTTCAGCCTCCCTGACAGGCTGGCTGATGAAATCGGCAGCTCCTAGCCGAAACGCCTGGATGACATCACCTTCCATGCCTTTATCAGCAATCACAATAACAGGCACATCAATTCCCTGGGCGTTCAAACCGACCAGCAAATCCTTACCACTCAGCCCGGTCAGGTTCAGATTGGCGATGATGACCTCAGGCGAAAACTTGACCGCCTCCTGGATAGCTTGAGCAGCGCCGCCAACAACCTGTACTTGATACCCCAACGGGATGAGCGTCTGCCTGGAGATCAAATCGCTGATTTCCAGGTCAGGTTCTACAACCAGAATCCGTTCCTTCCCATTTGTCATGGTTAATATCATAGCACGGATAGCGAAATTTCGGGAGATGAAACATCGATTCGTAAGAAATATATTAGAAATGCCTAAGCCGCTTGACTCTTGCTTGACTCCCCATATAGAATCTATCCAGAACATTCTGTTCTGGTAAATTTTTCCGGTAGTTTACGAATATGGAATATAAAGATTACTACAAGATTCTAGGGGTCGAAAGAACTGCCAGCATTGACGATATTAAGCGTGCCTACCGAAAACTTGCCAAGAAATACCACCCAGACCATAACCCCAAGGACAAAGCCGCCGAGGAAAAGTTCAAAGAGATCAACGAAGCTTACCAGGTGCTGAGTGATCCCCAAAAGCGCAGCCATTACGATCAATTAGGCGAGTCCTACCAGCGATGGCAACAACGCGGCGCTCCGGCTGGCGGCTTCAACTGGAACGATTGGTTCACTACCGCACCTGGAGGCGGGCGCACCACCACCGTTGACATGGGCGACCTGGAGGAAATGCTGGGTGGGGGTTTTTCAGAGTTCTTCCGCCGCATCTTTGGAGGAATGCCTGAAACCGATATCGGCAGGCGCAGCCGGCGTGAAGCGCCCTACACCGCGCAAACGCCCAGGGCTGCCTTTCAACAAGACGTCACCATCAGCCTGTACGAGGCATATCAGGGCGCGACACGGCGCATGGACATCAACGGGCGGCAGGTGGATATTCGCATCCCTCCAGGGGCGCGCACCGGCACCAAGGTCAGGGTTTCAGGCGTGATTCCAACGCCCGATGGACGACAGGAAGACCTGTTCCTGAACATCACGGTTGCCGAGGATCCCCGCTTTGAGCGCAAGGGGGACGACCTGTACACGACTGTCAACGTGCCCCTGTATACAGCGGTCCTGGGAGGCGAGGTGAAGGTTGCCACCTTGACTGGCAACGTCGTCTTGACCATCCCAGCCGGCACCCAGCCGGAACAGATCTTTCGCCTCTCCGGGCGCGGCATGCCGCGCCTCAAAGATCCTGCCTCACACGGGGACTTGCTAGTTCGCGTTAAAGTCCAGATTCCCAAGCAACTGACCAAGCGTCAGAAAGAGCTTTTCGAAGAGCTCGCCCGCTCATAAGACCTTTAGCCCAAAAGGAGAATCATATGCTGACCGAATCTGATTTAAAGCAGTTGCTCAACTATCAACCCAACCGACCTGTATTGAGCGTTTACCTGAACACCGACCCTGTCGCCGGCAATGCCGATGTTTACCGGCTGAAATTGCGCAATATGCTCAAGGATATCAACCTGCCGGATGATGTGGCTGCGGTGGAGAGATATTTCGATTACGATTTCGATTGGTCTGGGCGCAGCGTGGCGGTCTTTTCCTGCGCTGCCGATAAATATTTCCAAGCCATCCCGCTGGCGATTCCAGTCCGCAGCCGGGTCAGAATCGACAATCACCCTCATGTCAAACCATTGGCAGACCTGCTGGATTTTTACGGCGGCTATGGCGTTGCCCTGGTGGATAAACAGGGAATCCGCCTGTTCTACTTCCACCTCGGCGAGCTCCAGGAAGAAGAGGAAATGACCGGTCAGGCGATCAAGCGCGCCAAGCGCGGCGGCGCCTCGTCCTTTCCCGGACGGCGCGGCGGCATAGCGGGTCGGACAGATCATATGGATGAAATGATCGACCGAAATATGAAAGAAGCCGCTGAGCTGGCAAATCGCTTTTTCAAAGATAAAAACGTCCGCCGCATTCTGCTGGGAGGCACCGAAGATAACGTTTCCCTGTTCCGCAACCTCTTGCCAAAAAGCTGGCAAAGCCTGATCGTGGGCGCATTTCCCATCGCTTTCCATGCCAGCAAGGATGAAGTTTTACAAAAGGCTGTGCAAATCTGCAAAGAAGCCGAAGCCCAGCAGGAAACCCATCTGGTGGATGTCATGCTTACCAACGCAGCCAAAAAGCGCGGCGGAGTGCTCAACCTGGATGACACCCTGCAGGCAGTGCACGACGGCAAGGTGCAAACCTTGCTCATCCGCGAGGGTTTCCGCGCTCCGGGCTATCGCTGCCAGGGCTGCGGCTATTTGACCTCAAAGGAATTGAAGTCTTGCCCCTACTGCGGAGGCAGTTTCCAGGGCATCCCCGATGCCGCCGAGCTGGCAGTGCGCGCTGCCATGCAGGCAGGCGCTGAAGTCGAGGTCCTTCACACCGATTATAAGCTCAAGGAATTTGGCGGCATTGGCGCTATCCTGAGATACTAGCATATGCCATCAAAGCCCCTCCTGGCTCGAAACGGGAGGGGCTTTTTCTATCCACCTGCGCCGCCGCCAAAGATGCCGCCTTCGGTCATCCAGCGCAAATCGCGCAGCGCCGCCTCGATTTCCTCCACTGTCACTGACCGCTGCTCAGAGTGATGACGAAGCAAACCCTGCCTGGCTTTTTCCATGGCAATTTCAGAGATGAGCGCGTTTCGCTGCAGCGCTTCTTTCACCAAAGCCGCTCCGGCAGCATACCCAATGAGAGGATTTAGCGCCGTCACTACAATCGCATTCTTTGCCAGCCAGCCTTCCGCCTTGGCGCGGTTGGCTTCTAAGCCGCGCACGCATTTCTCGGTGAAAGCAAGGATTGCCCCAATCATAACCTGCATCATCTCGAACAAATTATGAGCGATGATGGGCATCATCACGTTCAATTCAAGCTGACCAGCCTGAGCTGCCAGCGATACGGCGTAATCGCAGCCCTGAATGTGAAACATTGCCATATTGACCATCTCTGCCAGCACGGGATTCACCTTACCCGGCATGATGCTCGATCCCGGTTGCACCGCCGGTAAGCGGATTTCATCCAAGCCCGTCGCCGGTCCCGAAGCCAGCAAACGAAAATCGTTGGCAATGCGCGTCAACGTGATCGCCAAAGTGCGCATGGCAGCAGAGAAATCGGCTGCGTCCGCCATCGACTGCATCGACTCGAAAAGGTCATCCGAGGGAAAAAGTTTCAAACCGGTCAATTGCTCCAGCCGCGTGACCATGCGCTGGTGATATTCAGGGTGAGCGTTCAAGCCGGTCCCGACGGCGGTGCCGCCGATGCCCAGGCGACGCAAGCCATCTGCCGCGCGGCGGATGCGCTCGCCATCCCGTTCCACTGCTCGCGCGTAAGCGCCAAATTCTTGCCCCAGGCGCACCGGCACCGCATCCTGCAGATGGGTGCGCCCTGACTTGACGATGGAGTCGAACTCCTGCGCCTTTTGACGCAACGCGGCTGCCAGGGCAGCAACCGCCGACAAAAGCTCATCCAGCCGCCAAAGGCATCCCAGGCGGATGGCAGTGGGGATGGTGTCATTGGTGGACTGGGACATATTCACATGGTCATTGGGGTGGACGAAATAGGAGCCCAGTTCTCCTCCCAAAATCTGGGTGGCGCGGTTGGCAATCACCTCGTTGACGTTCATGTTGTGGCTGGTGCCAGCCCCAGCCTGGAAGGGATCTACGACAAATTCGCTGTCCCATTTCCCATCCATGACCTCCTGAGCAGCCTGGGCAATCGCTTTCGAACGCGCCTCATCGAGCAAGCCCAAGTTGCCATTGACTTCTGCGGCAGCCCGCTTGATAGCTGCCATTGACCAGATAAAAGCTCGCCAGGGTCGCAGACCAGAGACGGGAAAATTAAGGACAGCCCGCCGGGTTTGCGCGCCATACAACGCTTCAGCCGGAACCTGAATTTCACCCAAGGAATCCTTTTCAATCCGAAACTCAGCCATGTGTCATTACCACCTTTTCTTGAAAGGAATGGATTTCAAACCCAGTTTTCACACTCGCCTTGGAGCTTCTCAACCAGCTTACCAGCGCTGGAAAGTATAACAGAGGAAAGTCAAAGGGACTATCGCCCAAGCTGGGGGATAGTCCCTACGGTAAACCCGTTACAAATTAGCGTGTGTTATTGGGCAGTGGCTGAAGCCTGGTTGCTTACCGCACTCTCGGTATCGGTGCCTAGATCAAAGACGCCATTTCCATTGCAGTCATTCCAGGCGGTTACCACGTATGTATAGGTGACCCGGCTGGTCAATCCGCTATCCTTGTAAGTGAGCGTTCCAGGTCCCACGCCAGCGCGGAATTGTAATTTTCCCGACTGAACATAGTAGATGCGGTATCCACCTGTCGGCGCCGGGTTGCTGGCTTTCCAGGAGAGGGTGATACTCTTCTTTCCAGCCGCTGCAGTCAAGGTTTGAGGAATGCCGGGTATCACGCAAGGAGGCGGCGGCGCGCTGCCCCAGGAAGCGGCAGCCATTACATAAGGCTCAGCCATACCAGTGTTCAGCCAGGCGTCCAGCAGGTTAACTCCTTCACTCGCCAGGAAGGCGTTTTGACCATTATTCGCCAGGTATAGGAACTGGATGTACTCCCAACTGGTAGGCTGATAGAGCAGCTTGATTTCCGCATAGACCGCGCCAGCAGGCGGGGTCAGGAGAACCTCATCCCAATAATTGTAAATACCATTTGCAGCAGGATTGCCGTATTGTGACGCTGGCACCGGCAGCGCGTTGCGCTTGCGGGCTTCCTCGTAGGACATGCCGTAGGGCGGGATGCGGTTATCCTTGACGACAGTGTTGTTAAGTACAAAGTGGAAGGTCTCATGGGCAGTTCCCGGCGCCTGGGCAGCCAGTTGACCCAGGGTATAGTTCACCGCGCCGGTAATCCTATCATAACTCAGCGGTAGATTGGCAGAATAACCCAAAGCCAGTAATTGGGTAGCCCACTCCTGGGTCATGCCATAGTGCGCCTCGTAAATCTTAGTGTTGGGATCAGCCAGGTTGACAATCGACTTCACCGGCGTACCATTCACCGAGGCTACAACACCGTACTTGCCATCCTCGCGGAGCAGGGTGTTAGCTGCGTCATACCACTTGACATTCAGCCACATGCGCCGCCCCTCCGGGTAACCCGAAATCAGCTTATGACCAGTCAGGTTGGTGATCCTGAGCGTGTTGCCCGAAACGGACAGCGCAGCCGCCAGGTTGAGCTGCTGCTGGGCGCGGCTCTTTCCTGCAGTGATAGCGCTGATTTGGACGGCAGTCAGCCCACCGCCCAGGCGAAGGGTTCCACGGCTGTTTTGATACAGGATTGCATCCGGTATCCAGTAATTGCCGCCGGTCATGTCATGCAATGGCAGATCGGTGCGGGTTGGCACACCTGCTTTGTTGCACCCTACTCCAGTGGTGGCGCGCAGATGGCAAGTCTGGCAGCTAAAGTAGCGCGCGGTGCCATCGGCGTAGTTGCCCTTAGCGCTTTCATAAGCGGCTTTAACCGCCCCGGCTTTCAGGTCAGCAGGAAGGCTGGCATAATTCGCCACCAGCGTCTTGGAGAAAGCGCCTGCATAGAACTCACTGAAAGTACGCTCGACAATCCCGTACTGGTAGGGGAAATTGTTGAAGGCGGCTTTAGTCGTCACTGGCGAACCTAAAACGCCGCTGGCTATCACCGGATCGCCAGTTGCCTGCTTGCCGTTGTTATGTGCCAGGTCACCCACTGCTGGATTCGAGACATCATGACACGAGCCACAGAAACTGATGTCGCGGTGAAATTTGGACTGGCTGGATTGATGACGGGCAACGGCGTCGCTGTATGGACCCAACTTCGCATTACCGCCAAAGAGCGACAGCATGCCAGAACCATAATAGCCGGTTGATGGCGTCTTCTCATCATTGGCAACGAAAGGTGGTTTCATGACACCCAGATGCTCGCTATTGTTGGGGTTGGTCATTTTGTGGCAGGTATCGCAGTCCACGCCATCTGCATCGCCAGCCGTCAAGGCGCTGCCATCAGTAGGCGTCGAGCGACCCCCATACCAGCCTCCGGCGCTATGGCAACGGATGCACAGATCGCCGACGCCATCGAAATCCTGTTCAGCGATTGCCAGGGTTGCCCAGAAGATAGGATCACGACCAGCATTCGCCATCATGCTGCCGCGCCAGTTGAATGCAGGTTCAACAGCCTGGTTATAACCGCCATGACAGTTGTCGCATTTATCCGGCGTTTCCAGGTTGCCCACTTCACGGGGTTGGGTACCGGGCTGCTGGATCTCATTAGGCACAACCAATGCAGCACGCGCCTGGTGCAAGCCCACGAGCCCAAACAATAAGATGATTGTTATAACAATGAGCTTTTTCATACTAATATTCCCCTTTCCTGAACACCCTAAGAAACCAACAATATTGTCTACACAACTATACCATTAAAGAATAATTAATAAAATATGACAATTGTCATGCGACCAGAGGAATAAAATCACATGATGTAAATGCAAAAACCGTTATTTAGAGACACCCCCCTTGCACGCTCAGCCAGCACCGTGGCTTATTCGTACAAGGGGGATAAGCCATTGAATTCCACAAGCAAATGGCGCATATCCCTTGCGCCTCACTTTTATCCAGACAGTTGACTATTTATTTCACAGCTTATCGGATGATCATTTAGCAGGCTTCCTGTTCAGCCATTGCCAGATCATTCCCCTGCCAGGGGCAAACAAAAATGCCAGCAGGAAACAGGCGGTCGCCGTCAACACCACAGCAGCGCCGGAGGCGATATTGACATAATAGCTCAGGTATAAGCCCGTCAAGCTGGAAAAAGCCCCTAGCAGCGCTGAGAGCAGCATCATCGCCGGCAGGCGGCGGGTCAGCAAATAAGCCGTCGCCGCCGGCGTCACTAACATCGAAGCTACCAGACCCACCCCCACGGTCTGCAGCGAAATCACAATCGTCAGCGCTAATAAAATCAACAACAGGTTGCGCAACAATTCGGCGCGCCAACGCAGTGTTGCCGCCAGCACCGGGTCGAACGAAATCACCAAGAATGGCTTGTAGAGCAAGAATACACTGGCAAGCACCAGTACACCCAACCCCCCTGCCAGCCAGAGATCGGAAGAAGAAATCCCCAAAACATTTCCAAAAAGGATGTGACTCAGGTCCACGGCATAGGTACGGATGCTGCTGATCAGCGCTACCCCCAGCGAAAGCGCGGCGGCAAACAGGATGCCGATGGCAGTATCTTCCCGGATGGCGCCCTGCCGAGAGAACAGACCGATCAACAGGGCAACCACGATGGCGGCTACCAAAGCCCCCAGCGTCAGGTTCCCTTGAAGCAAATAAGCAATGGCAATGCCTGGCAAGATGGCGTGCGCCAGCGCATCACCCAGGAAAGCCATGCCGCGCAGCACCACGTAACACCCGAAAACGGCGCAGACCACGCCGACGATCAGCGAAGCGAGCAGACCGCGCTGCATAAACGTATATCCCAGCGGGGTGATCAACCATTCCAGCACATCAACCTCCTGGCGGTGGGCAGCATTCATCCACCACAGCTATATTGTCCACGAACATCACCCGCCCGCTGAAAGCCTGCTGAATCAGGTCAGTTGTCAGCGCTTCTGAGGGAGGACCATAAGCGATCAACCTGCGGTTGAGCAGCAACACTTGTTCAAAGCGCTGCGCTGCCATGTTGAGGTCATGGGTCGAGACCAGGACGGTGACCTGTTGAGCCTTGAGTTGCTCGAGCAACGCCAGCGTTGCTTCCTGCGTGGCAACATCTACGCCGGTGAAAGGCTCATCCATCAATAAAATGTGTGGTTCTTGCGCCAGCGCCCGCGCCAGGAAGACCCTCTGCTGCTGACCGCCCGAAAGATCGCCGATCGGGCGGTCCGCTAACGCCGCAATGCCCATCTGTTCCATAGCGCGCTGCACTGCCTGGCGGTCCTGGCGCGTTGGGCGACCCAGCCATCCCTGGCGCTTGTAACGGCTCATCATGACGACATCCATCACGGTCACCGGAAAGCGCCAGTCCACTTCGCTGCGCTGCGGCACGTAAGCCACGCAGTCTTTATGCTCACCCAGCGGTAAACCATGAATCAAGATACGCCCACTGCGCAAGGGCAGCAATCCCACCAGGACTTTAAACAGGGTGGACTTTCCCGCTCCGTTCGGTCCCACCACTGCCACCTGACCGCCATGCGGCACTTGAAAGGTCAGTTCGTCCAGCGCTTTCTGACCGTTATATCCTGCGGAGACATTTTCCAGGTAAAGGCGATCTTCAATTTGTGAGATCATTTTAGAGTTTCAACAATAAGGCGTACATTGTACTTCATCATATCGATATACGTCGGGGCGTTGCCGCCTTCCTGGCTGAGCGAGTGAGTGTACAGGTCGGATATCACCCGGATACCCGTCTCCTGGGCAATCTGTTCAGCCAGTTGGGGATTCGTTCCCGTTTCCAGGAAGATGACCGTAACCCCTGCTGAGCGGATTTGATCGACCAATCGAGCCATTTGCTGCGCCGAGGGCGAAGCCCCTGCACTGACCGAAGGGATGATGGCGCCAATCACCTTGAAACCGTAACGGTCGGCAAAATAACCAAAGCTCTCGTGGTTGGTGACGATCAGCCGTCTCTCTGCCGGCACCTGCGCCACCTGGCTTTGAATCCATTGATCCAGCGCTTTTAGTTGCTCAATATAAGCAGCAGCGTTTTGGGTGTAGATAGCCTTTCCAGCAGGGTCGGCAGCGCTTAAGCCCTCCCGAATATTCTCGACATAAGTGATAACATTCAGCGGATTCAGCCAAAAGTGCGGGTCGCCTTCGCGGGCATGCTCAGCTTCTGACTCAGGCGCCTTATCACCTTCAAAATCATGCGCTACCGGTTCATCGCCATGCGCTGTCCGGCTGCTCAAGCCCGACGCGGCTTCGACCAGAACGCGTTGACCGCCTGCATTCTGCAAGGTCTCATCCAGCCAGGCTTCGAGACCAGCGCCATTCAGAATCAAAACATCGCTTTCGGCAATTTTTGCCACATCCCGCGGCGTTGGCTCGAAAGTATGCGGATCGACGCCCTTCGGCATCAGTGTATCAACTTTCACCCGATCGCCTGCCACATTCTGAGCGATATCCGCCAGGAACGATTCCACTGCCAAAACCTGAAAATCTGGCTGATTTGGCGTTTGAGGCTGACAGGCAATCAAACAACCCCCCAATAATAACCCAAGCAGTAAAAGAAGTTTATTGGCAATTCTCGCAAAGTCCATATAACTGTAACCAGTGCTCCTCTATCCTGTAACCGCTCTGCCGAGCGACTTTCTCAAAAAGCAACGTCAAATCATCACCTGCAAAAAAGACCCCCCTGCCGCACCGGGTGCACAGCAGGAGATGTTCATGCCCCTCGGCAGCGCGCAGGTAGGCATGGCAACCTTCTTCCCGATGAACGCGTTGCACCAGTCCAAGTTCCTCCAACTTATCGAGCGCGCGGTAAACCGTCACCAAGCCCATGCGGGGGTATTTTTGTCTGCCCAGGTCAAAGAGCTGCAAGGCATCCAGCGCCCGAGGGGAGTCTGTCAAAATATCCACGATGATCTTGAGCGGCGTCGTCAAGCGGTAACCGCTGGCTTGCAGGCGCTCCAGCCATCTTTCACGTCGATCAGCATTCGATAAGTGATTCATATTGAAAATGATTATCGTTATCTATTGTAAAACCAACGTGCATGCTGGTCAAGGGTAAATTATCCCCTCTTGCTCAGCGCGCGCTGAATTTCTCCGCTGGAGAGCTGTTCACGTGTCGCCAGGTAAACCGCCTGCAGTAAAGCCAGCGCCTTCTATTAGCAGCCGGGAAGCGTTATTCTCCCGTGGGCACCCAGATGTTCTTGACCTGCGTCGCCTGGTGTAAGAATTCGTGTCCCGCGCCCTGCATTTCGTCGGTCCAATCTCGGCTCAACCCATAACTGACCCAGGTGCGCTTCATGTTCGCTGCCGACTCGTATTCGACGTGATAGCTGCCCTCAGCCGTGCCAAAATACCACACGCCGTCCACATCTTCGTGCTGGATGAGCGTTTTGATCAGGTGATCCCGATTTCCGGTGACGATGTTGACCACGCCAGGAGGGACATCCGAGGTGTCCAGCACCTGGTAAAAATCGGTGGCGCTGAGCGGATATTTTTCGCTGGGAATGATGACCACTGTGTTGCCGCGGGCAATGGCGGGCGCCATCAAAGAAACGAACGCCAACAGCGGGTATTCATCGGGGCAAGCAATCCCAATCACGCCCAACGGTTCGTTGACTGCCACGGTCACGCCGCGCAGCGTGGTCTCCTGCACCGTACCGCCGTACTTGTCCGCCCAGGCAGCGTAAGTAAAGAGCCGCTTGACCGAAAGTTCGACCTCTGCCTGGGCGGTCTTGAGAGTACACCCCGTCATCTCCACCAGCCGCCGTGCAAACTCCTCGCGGCGGGCGTCAAGATTTTCGGCGATAAAATAAAGGATTTGAGAACGGTTATAACCATGACGCATCGCCCATCCAGGCTTGGCAGTATGGGCAGCATGGGCTGCTTCGACAGCATCACGGATGTCCTTACGGTTGCCGTCGCCAACCTGACCCACCAACTCGCCTTTGCGGTTGAGCACCGCCCGGGTGTAGTTGCCATCTGGGCGAACCTGCTTACCGCCGATGTACATCTTAGGGGTGCGGTCCACCGGAGGCATGCCATTGCCGCCTGCTCGGATGGCGCGAGCCGGTCCAGGCGGCGTATGCGCCCCCCAGGCAGCCCGTTCTTTTTCACTTTCCGGCAGCTTGAAGGATGGGCGTGGTCGCGGTTGCCAGGCTGGGCGCAAATATTCGAACAACCCCTCATAACCGCCTTCGCGACCAAAACCACTTTCACGATAACCGCCGAACCCTGCCGCGGCATCGAACAGGTTGGTTGAATTGATCCAGACCGAACCTGCCTTTAGCTTGCTGGCAACATCCAACGCCAGATTGATATTTTCGCTCCACACGCTGGCTGCCAGCCCATAGCGGGTATTATTTGCCAGCTCGATTGCCTCTTTGGGAGAACGAAAGGTCAGCGAGACCAATACGGGTCCGAAGATTTCCTCCTGGACCGTTTCGGCGGCTGGCTCCAATCCCGTGATCAAAGTAGGCGGGTAAAAACAGCCTGTCTCTGGCAAGGGTATCTCAGGCTGAAATAAAACGCCGCCTTCCAGGACGCCTTTCTTCACCCAGCCATCGATCGTCTGCCACTGCGTTTGGTCAACGATGGCGCCGATGTCGATGCACTTATCCAGCGGATCTCCCACCCGCAGGCGCTGCATGCGCCTCTTGAGCTTGTCCAGGAATTGCTCGGCGACATTTTCCTGCACCAACAGGCGCGACCCGGCGCAGCATACCTGCCCCTGATTGAACCAAATGGCATCTACCACGCCTTCGATGGCGCTGTCCAGGTCGGCATCTTCGAAAACGATAAAGGGAGATTTTCCGCCCAATTCCAGCGACAACTTTTTGCCTGAGCCAGCCGATTGGCGGCGCAAGATGCGCCCTACCTCGGTTGAACCGGTAAAGGCAATCTTATCCACATCAGGATGAGCGACGATCAAAGAACCAGCCTGACTGCTCCCGGTCACCACGTTGATCACCCCAGGCGGCAGCCCCGCTTCGGCGGCAATTTCGGCAAACAGCAAGGCGCTCAGCCGTGTATAAGAAGCCGGCTTGATCACCACCGTGTTGCCCAGCGCCAACGCCGGCGCGATCTTCCAGCCAAGCATAAGCAGCGGAAAATTCCAGGGGATAATCTGCCCAATGACGCCCACCGGCTGGTAATCGCGCAGTTCATGCGCCATCAACTGCGCCCAGCCGGCATGGTAATAGAAATGCCGGACAAGCAGGGGGACATCGATATCACGCGACTCGCGGAAGGGCTTTCCGTTGTCCAGCGACTCAAGCACAGCCAGCAGGCGGGCATGTTTTTGCAGGTTGCGCGCCAGCGCATAAAGATAACGCGCCCGGACAACCCCCGGCGTTTGGCTCCAAGTTTCGAAGGCGCGCCGGGCGGCGGCAACCGCCTTGTTGATCTCTGCCGCGCCCGCCTGCACCGTCTCAGCCAGCTTTTCACCCGTCGCCGGGTTATAGCTGGGGTAAAAAGCAGCCTCACTGGGAATGACCCAGGTGTTATCGATGAATAGCCCAAATTGACGCTCATGTTCATCCAGCCAGGCATAAACTGCGGCTGGCGACTCGGGTGCAGGACCGTATTGCATCGTTTCGAACGCTTGTTTGATTTCCATGGGAAGCTCCTGTTTTGGTCTTAACCCATTGGCATGTGGTGACGGGCAGCATAGTGACCCGTAATGAAGTGATAGAGCTGGCGTTCCAGGTCGGTGATCAGGCTGCTGGCGCCAATGCGGAACAACTTTGGCTTTAGCCAGTCATCGCCCAGTTCCTCTTTCATCAACGCCAGCCAGTTCAACGTCTGCTTGGCAGTGTTGATTCCGCCAGCAGGCTTGAAGCCCACGCGGTAACCGGTGCGCTGCTGGTATTCCCGGATGGCGCGCGCCATAACCAGCCCCGCTTCCAAAGTGGCATTGACGCTTTCCTTTCCGGTGGAAGTCTTGATGAAATCCGAACCAGCCATCATCGCCACCAGGCTGGCTTGATACACTTGCTTGAGCGTGGCAAGGTCGCCAACCCCGAGAATCGTCTTTAGATGAGCGACGTTGCCGCATGCCTTGCGAAACTCCTGAATTTCCTTGTACAGGAGGTGCCAATTCCCCGTCAGCACGTGGGAACGAGTGATGACGATGTCAATCTCCCGCGCCCCGGCTTCGATCGCCTGCTCGATCTCGGCAATGCGCTGCGCAAGCGGGGTTTGTCCGGCAGGAAAGCCCGCCGCCACCGATGCTACCGGGATATCCGTGCCTTTCAGCGCCTCCACCGCAGTCCTGACTTGCAGCGGATAAACGCATACCGCGCCTACGGTGATTCTTTCGCCAATCAACCCAAGCGCTGCCAGCATATCTGGTCGCAGCGGCTGGCGGGCTTTGGCGCACAAGCGCTGCACCCTGCCCGGTGTATCATCACCTGAAAGCGTCGTCAGGTCGATACAGGTGATGGCGCGCAAGAGCCACGCCGCCTGCCATTCTTTTTTGACCGTCCGCCGCCCGGGGAGCGTGGCAGTGCGCCGCTCGACCGCGCTGCGGTTGACCCGGGCGCTCAGTACCCAATCCAGATCCAGTGGTATTCCAGGGTTGCCATCCTGAGGAGAAATCATCTTGCCATCCTTTGTTTCAGCCAATCCGGGGTTATCTCATTCGAAACTGCCCAGCAGGAGCAATGTTTCTCTCTATTGTACCAAAATAAACCCTCGTATCATTCACCGCCAACACCGGCGTCGTCATCTTGAAAAAGGCTGGTCTCCCTGATGACTGAGGGATGCGCAGGGTCTAAAAACACACCGCTCAACTCGCCCTGTTTGCGGCAGCTTGACTTATCAGGCTTTCAGGCAATGGCTGCATGGTATAATTCCGCCCGAAATTCCAACAGGAGAGGCAGCATGGCATATCAAAACATCAAAATCCCCGCGGGTGGGGACAAAATATCGATCAAAGATGGAAAATTACAGGTTCCCGATAACCCGATTATTCCCTTTGTCGAAGGCGATGGCACCGGTCGAGACATCTGGCGCGCTTCTGTACGCGTCTTCGATGCTGCCGTCGAGAAAGCCTATGGCGGCAAGCGAAAAATCCACTGGATGGAAGTTTACGCCGGGGAGAAATCCTTCAAGCTATTCCAGACCTGGCTGCCTGATGAGACCACCGCCGCTTTCAAAGAGTTCCTGGTGGGCATCAAAGGACCCTTGACGACGCCTATTGGCGGCGGCATCCGTTCGCTGAATGTTGCCCTGCGGCAGCTTTTAGACCTCTATGTTTGCCTGCGACCCATCCGCTACTTCAACGGCGTCCCCTCGCCAGCCCGCCATCCCGAATATGTCAACATGGTGGTGTTCCGCGAAAACACCGAGGATATCTACACCGGCATCGAATTCCCCTATGGATCAGAAGAGAATCAAAAATTCAAGCAATTGTTCAAAGAAGCCTTCCCGAAAGAGTATGCCAAGATGCGCTTTCCGGATACTGCCGGGATAGGCGTCAAGCCCATTTCGCTGCAGGGCACCGAACGCCTGGTGAGGGCAGCGATTCGCTGGGCGCTGGAGAACAAGCGCCGCAGCGTCAACCTGGTCCATAAGGGCAACATCATGAAATTCACCGAAGGCGCATTCAAAGACTGGGGCTATGCTCTCGCCAAGAGAGAGTTTCGCAGCCAGATCGTCACCGAACGTGAGAGCTGGATCCTGGGCAACAAAGAAGCCAACCCGTTCCTGAGCGTGGAAGAAAACGCTCGGATGATCGATCCTGGCTTCGATATGATGTCGCCTGACCAGCAAAATACCATCAAGCGCGAGGTCGAAGAGGCGCTCAAGCTGTGGGATACGCATGGCAACGGGCAATGGAAAAACAAGTTGCTGATCAAGGACTCCATCGCCGATGTTACCCTGCAATTCGTGCTCATCCGCCCGCGCGATTACGATGTCATTGCCACCATGAACCTGAACGGCGATTACCTTTCGGACGCGCTGGCTGCCCAGGTGGGCGGAATTGGCATTGCCCCAGGAGCCAACATCAACTTCGAAACCGGTCATGCCATCTTCGAAGCCACCCATGGCACCGCTCCCAAGTACGCTGACCTGGACAAGGTCAACCCCGGTTCGGTCATCCTCTCTGGCGAGATGATGCTGCGCTACATGGGCTGGAGCGAAGCCGCAGACTTGATTATCAAGGGAATCGAACGCGCCGTGGCTGCCAAAACCGTCACCTACGACTTTGCCCGCTTAATGGACGGCGCTACCGAGGTAAAGTGCTCAGAGTTTGGCGATGCCATCATCCAGCACATGGATTGAAAGTCCTTGTCCCTTTTTATGGGATTTGCGACAAACAACCTCCTCCCCGGACATCCAGGGAGGAGGTTTATTTCCTGTTGCGCCTTGCGTTATTGCTTCTCTACAACACTTTGTTGATTTCAGCCAGCAGCGCTTCTGCTTTTTCCTGGGTAAATCCCATTTGAGCTGCCTGAGGCAAGGACAGAATCATTTTCAACGTCATGCCTTTAGCCATGGCAATCATGGGGTTACTCGAAACCCCGGGAAACTGCTTGTCCAAAACAGCTTTTGCCCGGGGATCGTCCAGGATGGTTCCAAGCGTTGTATCAAGGGTGAGCTTCATAAGATTCCTCCAGAATATTGATTTGAGTGTGCAAAGTCAAAGCAAGTATACTCATTTTATCATAAAGCACTCGGCGCTACGGACTTGCCTGGCGGCTCCCGCTTTCCATGCAGTCATCCTCCTTGATAGCTGAATAATTTCCGGCTCTTATCTACTCTGCCAGGTTGTCATGAAAAGGGTCACCGGCGGGTGATCCATTTGTACACTTCGACGCCAAAATATACCAGTACGCTGCACCCCAGGCTGATCGCCAGGTTGCCTGCGGAGAGCGGCTGCGTGTTGAAAATGTTCTGGAAGAAGGGCAGATACACAACAGCGAGTTGCAGGATCAAGGTCAACAGCACTGCACCCAGAATCAGACGGTTGCTCAGCAAGCCAATCTGCCAGAGTGCATACCGTTCCGACCGAATCGCCAGGGCATTGCCCATCTGTCCCATGGTCAGGGTCGTAAATGCCATCGTCTGCCAGGTCGGATCACCGCGCAGCCAGGCAGCGAATCCTACCCCAAGCGAGACCAGCCCCATCAGCAAACCAATGATCAGGACATCACGCGCCATCCCCCGTCCGAAGATGCTCTCCTTGGGCGAGTGAGGCGGACGCTGCATCGTATCCCGCTCGGCTGGCTCGACGGTGAGCGCCAAGCCCGGCAAGCCGTCGGTGACCAGGTTGATCCATAAGATCTGCAATGGCAACAGCGGCAGCGGCATCCCCAGGAAAGGCGCCAGCAGCATGACCCAGATTTCTCCAGCGTTGGAGGTCATGGTATAGCGAATAAACTTGCGGATGTTATCGTAGATGCGACGCCCCTCTTCAACGGCAGCCACGATGGTCGCGTAATTATCGTCCAACAGCACCATGTCAGCCGCTTCTTTGGAGACGTCTGTGCCGGTGATGCCCATCGCGACGCCGATATCCGCCCGCTTGAGGGCTGGGGCGTCGTTGACGCCGTCGCCGGTCATCGCCACAATGTGTCCCTTTTCCTGCAGCGCTTGAACGATCTTGAGCTTATGCTCTGGCGAGACGCGCGCAAAAACCGACAACTCTTCGACCACTCCCTTGAGTTCCTCAACCGACATCTTCGCCAGGTCTTGGCCAGTCAGCACATTGTCATTGGTCGCAATACCTAACTCCTTAGCAATGTACAGCGCGGTCAAGGGATGGTCGCCCGTAATCATCACCGGGCGCACGCCAGCGCTGAGGGTGGTGGCAACGGCATCACTCACCTCAGGACGGGCAGGGTCGATCATCCCCGACATGCCGATGAAAATCAGGTTTCTTTCCACTTCCTCCTCTTTCGGCGATTCTGGCAATTGCTCCAGCCAGCGGAAGGCAACACCCAAGACGCGCATACCCTGCTGAGCCATACTGTTATTAGCGACCTGGATGCGTTCCGCCCACTCCTTGGTCAGCGGCTCGACATGATCCTCGACCCATACTTTGTCCGTTCTTTGGAGCAAGCTGTCCACAGCGCCCTTGGTGAAGGCAATCCACTCACCCTGGCGCTGAGCCTGCAACACCGCCAAGCCCTGAGGCAGTTCCACGTTGTCTGTCGGAAACTGGTGAATGGTCGTCATACGCTTGCGTTCTGAATCAAAAGGTATCTCGCCCCGGCGCGGCAACTTCCTTTCAAGCTCATCTTTCCACATATGAGCCTGAGCCGCAGCAATGACCAGGGCGCCCTCCGTGGGATCGCCAATCGAAGCATAAGTACCGGCGTCTTCATTGAACTCCAGGACTGCATCGTTGCACAGCGCTCCGCCCAGCAGGAGCATTGCCACCGCAGGATGGCGGACAAGGTTGATATCAGGCATCTCCTTGGGACGGATGAGGGGGGTGTAGTCGCGCACCTGCTCCAGGAAATTCATGCGGTTACCGGCAACATCCAGGATAGTGACAGTCATGCGGTTCTCGGTCAGCGTGCCTGTCTTGTCAGAACAGATCGTCGTGACCGAACCCAGAGTTTCCACCGCGGGGAGTTTACGAATCAACGCCTGGCGCTTAAGCATACGCTGAGCGCCCAATGCCAGGGCAATGGTGACGACCGCTGGCAATCCTTCTGGAACGGCTGCCACCGACATGCTGATAGCCGTCATGAACATCAAGCGCAAGTCTTCACCCCGCAGCAAGCCCAGCACAAAAACGATGGCAACGATAGCGAGGGCTGCAACCGCCAATCCCTTGCCCAATTGGTCGAGCCGGCGCTGGAGAGGCGTCTGTTCAGTACCAACCGTTTGGAGCATATCGGCGATGTGACCAAGCTGGGTCTGCATGCCAGTGGCGACGACCACTGCACTCCCCCGCCCATAAGTAACCACCGTACCCATGTAGAGCATATTGCGGCGATCCGCCACAGGCAGGTCAGCCTTCTCCAGGGGATGCGAATATTTTTCCACCGGTTCCGATTCGCCGGTGAGGATAGCTTCCTGGGCGCGCAGATTGACGCTTTCCGCCACGCGGCAGTCGGCGGGGATGGCATTGCCCGCTTCCAGCAGAATGACATCGCCAGGCACCAGCTCCTGGGCGGGTAAATCCTGGATATGTCCCGCGCGCCGAACCCTGACGCGCGGCGTTGCCATCTTTTTCAATGCCGCCATGGCTTGTTCCGCGCGGTACTCCTGGACGAACCCCAGGAGAGCATTGAGAACGACGATGATCAGAATCACGATGGCATCGGTGTATTCCTCGAGAACAAGAGAAACCATGGCTGAGATGATCAGGATGACGACCATGATGCCGGTAAGCTGCTCCAACAGGATACGCCAGGGACTTTTGGCGCCCCGTTCAATCAGCTCATTGCGACCGTATTTTTGCAGGCGATGGGCTGCTTCATCCGTCGTCAAGCCACCAGTCAGGTCAGTACCCAGTTCATTTATCAAATCTTCAACCTTTAGCGTATGCCAGTTGGACATCATTTCCTCCACATATCGGACTCAAGAAAAATCAAGAGAGTTACTACCCCTCTTGCTGGAAGTCATCACCTTCCTGCGCCACTTCAGCTTCGGCAGGCAATTGGTCGGCAGCAGCAACTTCGAGGCTGTCCAACTCATGCGTGGAAAGGTGATAACGGGTTTTTAGCTCATCAAACAAGGTGCTGTTCCATAGCGGCGCGCCGTCGAAATAGGCAGCCCGGGCGATCATGTGAGAGGCAACCGGCGCCGTGAGAATGATGAAGAAGATGACTGCCAGTGCCCGCGTGGTTATAGCGAATTCGTTGAAGAACGCCGCCACCCCCAGCAGAATCAACCCAACCCCCATCGAGCCAGCCTTGGCGCTGGCAGACATGCGCAGAAAGAGATCAGGCATGCGCAGGATGCCAATGGCAGCCGTCATGACAAAAAAAGCGCCCATCAACATCAAGGCAAAAACCAGCCAGGTAATCATCTAAATCCTCCTCTCCAGGTAATATGCAAAGGCTACCGTCCCCAGAAAGGTGATCAACGCCATGATGATCGCTACATCCAGGAAATTAGGCTGGTTGAACCGGACAGCATAAACACAAATGAAAGCCATCACCACTACACTGAGCAAATCCAGGGCTACCACGCGGTCGGGGATGCGCGGTCCCCTGATCAGGCGGATGAATGCGGCGATCAGCGCCAGGCTTAACATGCTAAGAATAATCAGCCACAACAGGTCGCTCATGGTTCAAATAAGTCCTGGATACGGCGTTCATACTTTTCCTTCAATTTTCGCCGAAAGTCTTCAACATCGTCAAGGTAAAACACGTGTACGAATACGAGTTTTCGATCATTGGATACATCCAGGCTGAGCGTTCCAGGTGTGAGGGTAATCATATTGACCAGCAGGGTGATGGCAGTTTCACTGCGGATGCTGAGCGGCACAGCCACCACTGCCGGTTTCAAATCTGGCTTTGGCGCGAGCACAATCTTCACCATTCGCAGGTTTGCCCGGATGAAATCAACCAGGAAGAGGAATAACAATTCTAGCGCCAGAAAACTGGCGCGCAGGTAACGTCCCTGATTGCCAGTCAGGGTGCGCTCACCAACGCCGATCATTAAAAACCCCAGCGCAAAGCCGAAGAACAGGTTAATCGGTTCGAAGGAACCGGTCAGCGCGCCCCAGGCTAATGCCAGCAAGATATTGAGCAGGAAGGTACTCATGGCAAGCCTCCCAGCACCACATTGATATAGCCCTGCGGGTCAAGCAACGAGGCAGCAGCCCGGTTAGCGATTTCGGACAGCGGGTCGGCAAACAGCCCCATGAGAATGACGATCACGCTCAAGCCAACGACCGGCGCCCACATCGCTGCCGGCAAGGCGTCATTCTGAGGCGGCGCAGATGGCAGCTTCCCGGCGGACGAGACAGGCGCAAGCTTCCAAAAGACTTCATTCCAAATTTTAGTCATCGAGAAGAGCGTCAGTAAACTGACGAACAGCGCCACAGCCACAATGACATAACGGCTCTCCTGGAGACCAGCGATGACCAGCAGCAACTTGGCAAAAAAGCCGGAGAGCGGCGGCAAACCGGCAAGCGCCATGGCAGGCACCAAAAACGCCAGCGATAGCGCTGGAAAGCGCCGATACAGCCCGCCCAGGCGGCGGAGGTCAAAGCTGCCGCTGACCGTTTGCACCATGCCGGCAATCAAAAAGAGCGCCATCTTGGCAAAAATCACGTGAACGGTGAAGTAAATCGCTGCGCCGATTGCCTCGCGGCTGAACAGCGCCAACCCCATCACCAGGTAACCAATCTGGCTGATGATGTGAAAAGACAACAAACGGCGGAAATCCGTCTGCGCTGCCGCCCCCAAGACGCCGCTAACCATGGTCAAACCTGCCAACGCCAGCAGCAGAGGCTGGAAAAACTCCCACTGCCCGCTGAACAGCAGGCTGAAGACGCGCAGCAAGGCATAGAAACCCACTTTGGACAGCAGCCCGGAAAACAGCGCCGCAATCGTCACCGGCGGCGTGTGATAAGACGCCGGCAGCCAGAAATATAACGGAAAGAGCGCCGCCTTGATGCCAAAACCAACCATGAAAAGAACCCCAATGAGCACCGTCAAGCCTCTAGGCTCCACTGCTGGCATGCGCCGCGCCAGGTCTGCCAGGTTGAGGGCGCCGGTAAAATGGTAAGTCAATCCAATTGCCGAGAGGAAGAGCATCGAGGAAAGCAGGTTGAGGATGACGTATTTCAAGCCGCCTTCCAACTGGAAGCGCCCGCTTCCCAGCACCATGAGCACGAACGAACTCATCAGCATCACTTCAAACCAGACATACAGGTTGAAGAGGTCGCCAGTGATGAAGGCGCCGTTGACTCCCATCATCAAGAAGTGAAAGAGCGGAAAATATCCCCATCTCAAACGAGGCGCATCCATGCCAGCCAGGCTGAATACCGCCGCCGCCAGCGCTGCCAGTGAAGCCGTCAGCAGCAAGATGGCGCTGAGCAAGTCAACCACCAGGCTGACGCCAAATGGCGCGGTCCAGCGCCCCACCTGAATGGACAGCACCCCGCCTTGCTGCACCTGGAGGAAGATCGCCAGGTTTACCGCCAATAAAACCAGGCTGCCCAAAACAGCTATGACCTTTTGAACGTTGATCAAACGCCAGGCTAACAGCGAGAACACCGCAAATACCAATGGCAAGAGCAGAGGCAGCGCAATCATGGGTATTCCTCTTCCTCGCAATGCTCGATCAGCTCCTCATCCAGGTCAAAGACCGCATCCATCTCGGTATGCGCGTCCGTGTTGCGCAGTTCGTTCAGGTCGTCCACGCCGATGACCTGGTTGGTTTGCTTTACCAGCACCACGGCAAAAGCCGTCACGCCGAAGCTGATGACGATGGCAGTGAGGATGAGCGCCTGGGGGACAGAATCAGCATAACCAATGGCAGGCGGCGCGCCTGAGGCGGGGATGATCGGCGGACGCCCCGGCACCAGGTTGCCCGAGGCAAACAACACCAGGTTGACGGCATGGCTGAGCAGGAGCAAGCCAACCAGGATTTTGACCAGGCTGCGCCGGAGCATCATATACAGACCTGCCGCAAACAAAACGCCAACCGTAGCTGCCAACAAGACGCTCATCGGGGGGCATCCTCCCGGGCAAGGTTGAGCAGAATCTGCAGCGTCACCCCGATGACTACCAGATAAACGCCCAGGTCAAAGAGCACTGGCGTGCCCAGCTTGCCAAGCACTGGCAGAGGGCGCGCCAGCCAAAAACCGGTCATGATGGGCTGCCCAAAGAAAAGCGGCAAACTGACGCTGCAAGCAGCCACTAACAAGCCAACTGCCATCACCACGCGCGGCTGCGCTGGCAGCAGCTTCAGGGCAGCCTGCGGCGATACTGCAATGCCATAGAGCATGAAAGAAGCCGCTGCCACCAACCCGCCGACAAAACCGCCGCCCGCCTCGTTGTGCCCGCGCAATAACAAGAAGAACGAAAACACCAGCAACAAGGGTATCAGGTAACGCGCCGCAACTGGCAGGATGATCGAGCGCTGCACGCTCTTGACCTCTAGGTCTGGCAATGGTCGCGGAGCCGCGAAAGTTTGACCCAGATTACTGCTCAAGCCCAACAGCGCCAGCACCCCCAGCGCGGCGATGACCAATACGCTGATCTCACCCAGCGTATCGATGCCGCGAAAATCGACCAGAATCACGTTGACGATGTTGCGACCATTCGCCAGCTTGAGGGCGTTATCCGCGTAATACTGCGAAACAGCCGAAGGCGCTGCCTGGTTGGTAGTCACCAGCAGCATCAAGCAGGTCATGAAGGCTCCTCCAATGCCGGCAATCAGCACGTCCAGCGCCCTGGCAGGCGGGCTGGTCAGACGAGTAAAGAGCGGCAAACGATAGATCACAAAAACGAACAAAATAACCGTGAGCGTTTCGATGGCAATTTGCACCATCGCCAGGTCGGGCGCGGAGTAAAACAGGTAAATCAGGGCAATGCTGTAGCCAATCGCCCCCAGCAAAGCGATGGTTGCCAGCCGGGAACGCTGGCGGACGACCAGCAGCGCAGCCAGGATGATGATGCCCACCAGGATGACATCGTAGAAACGCAGCGGCTCCAGCGTCAGATTAACCTTTAAAGAAAGCTCAGAGGCAAACCGGAACGCCGCCCACAAGCTGATCAACACAGTAGTGAGAATGATGGTCATGACATAGCGGCGCAAATAACCTGACTGGAACAGGCGCGTCTGCCAGGCTGCCAGGCGCTTGAGGTTGTTGATCAGGCTGTCATACGCTTCTGACGGTCCATACCGTCTCAGACGCTGAGAAATGGCATGCGCGCGGGGTTCAATCCGCCAGTAAGTCAGGTAAATCAACAAGCCCAGCGCCAGCGTTATAAGGCTGAAAGCCAGGGCAGGGGTGAAACCATGCCACAGGGAGAGCTTGAAAGAGAGTGGCTGCTGTAAGACCGCCTGGGCAGCCGCGTTCATCAGCGGCGCAACCAGACCGGGAAACAAGCCGGCAAGCAGCGAAAACGCGGACAACAGCAGCGGCGGAACCCAGAAATCCGCAGTGTTCTCATGTGCGTGGCTGACGTCATGCCCGTGATCTCCAGCCAGGCGAGGTTTACGGTGAAGGAAAGGCAACCATCCGCACCAGCCGGCGCCAGCCGCCATGATGGCATTCGAGAAGATCAGCCCAGCCATCAAAGCCTGGCGACCTTGAGCTGCCAGAGCGCCCTCATAGACCAGCTCCTTTGCTATGAAGCCCAAGGCAGGCGCGACCCCCGCCATTGAGAAGACCGCCGGCAGCGCCGCCGCAGCCGTGAAGGGCATCAGCCGCGCCAGCCCCCCCAGGCGGCGAACATCGCGCGTCCCGGCGGCATGGTCGATGCCGCCCGCCACCAGGAACAAAGCCCCCTTGTACAGTCCATGCGCCAGCAGCGTAACCACCAGGGCTTCTGCAGCAATTTTGCTGCCCAAGCCAACCAGCGCGACCATCAACCCCAGGGCGCCGATGGTGCTGTAGGCAAGCAGGCGCTTCAGGTCATGCTGCGCCGCCATGAGCAGCATGGCAACGAGCAGCGTCAACATGCCCAAAACTGGAATCACCCCGTTCCACAGGGCAGTCCCGCCCAGGACGGGCAACAAGCGCGCCAGCAGGTACACCCCGGCTTTGACCATGGTAGCAGAATGCAAATACGCGCTGACCGGCGTGGGAGCCGCCATGGCATTGGGCAGCCAAAAGTAGAAGGGAAACTGCGCCGACTTGGTCGCCGCGCCTGCCAGCACCAGCCAAAAGACTGCCGAATAGCGTGGGTCTGCCCGCACGGCTGCGCCATTCGCCAGCCAGACCTGCAGCGACCAGCTCCCTGTGATTTGGGACAGCAAGACGAACCCAGCCAGCATCGCCAGTCCCCCAGCGCCGGTGATGAGCAATGCCTGCCAGGCAGCCGCCCGCGCCGGCGCCTGGTCATGTTCGAAACCAATGAGCAAAAAAGATGAAATGCTGGTTAACTCCCAAAATATGAAGAGCAGCAGCGCATTATCGCTGACCACTACCCCCAGCATCGAAAACATGAAGAGCAGAATCAGCGCATAGAAGCGCGGTAAATAGGGATGCCCATGCAGGTACGCTCCCCCGTACACCAGCACCAGGGCGCCAATGCCCGTGACGAGCAGCGCCATGAGCAAAGCCAAGCCGTCCAGGCGAAACGACAGCTCCAACCCCAGGGAGGGCATCCAACGGGTAGTTTCGAAGCGCCCCGGCGCCGAAATCTGCCCAAGCAGAAACGCAAAAACTGCCGCCGGATAAAGCGCCAGAACCAGCCCGGTCTTATCTCGCAATAAACGATAAAGCCAGGGGGCAAGTCCAGCCAGGAAAAAACCTGCTCCAATCCAAATCAACATTGTCTCTACAAAGTCACCCAGGATGTCAACGCGCCCTATTTTACAATAGTTTTACCGCTCTTAGGGAGCAATTCACACATAAAGCCCTGGGAAATTGTCTACGTGGGCAGGTTTTTCCACCAACTGGAAGTTTTGCGGCAGTAAGGAACCTACATTGGCAAGCGGTCAATCGACCATTTATTCAGGGCAACCAAATATAGCCCATCGAGCGGGGCAGCGTCGCCCTCGGCAGCAGTAACTCGAAACAGCCGCCTGGCTGCTTTCTCAAGACGAACGATTTTCATCCCAGTTTTTCATTCAGGCAGCCGATTTCATCAAAGGCTTTGCCGATGGCTGCCATCACCGGAAAGAAGAAGGCGTCTTGTTCAAATCGCTGATCGAAAACGGCATGCCTCAAGAAGGCAGCCCGGTTGCCTTGATGCTGCACGAGCACGAAATGGGAAGAGCCTTCCTCGCGCCAATGGCGCCATTCCTACAGGCAGGGCAGCGACTCAAGTTTCGAACTGGTCACGCCGCCTGCTTCCACCCCGCATTTTCACCCTCCTTCCGCCATCTGAAACTCCCATTTCATCCTTAAACGATGGGGCAGTTCAACGCAGTTGATTCAGTCATTTTCATCGAGTGTTGTGAGCAAATACTTGCACAAAAACTCTACAATACCTTGACAAATTATGTATAACCCTTTATACTTACCCTCACTAGTCAATCAAACTTCAAGGCAGGAAGGAAAATTATCATGGAACCTAAATTTACACGTACAACGACCGCGCTCCCCGATTTCATCATTGCGCCGGAGCTGGTCGAAAGCGAAAGCAACCCCATCCATCAGGCAGTGCGCCTGATTCTCGCTGAAATCGGCGAAGACCCCGACCGCCAGGGGCTGGTCAAGACGCCCGACCGCGTGGCGCGCATGTTCGAAGAAATCACCGTCGGCTACCGCACCGACCCGGTCAAGCTGATCAACGGCGCTCTCTTCGATGTCGAATACAGCGAAATGGTGCTGGTCAAGGATATCGAGTTCTACAGCCTGTGCGAGCATCACATGCTGCCCTTCTTCGGCAAGGCTTACGTCGCTTACCTGCCAAACGAAAAGGTCATTGGCTTGAGCAAGATCCCGCGCATCGTCGAGATGTTTGCCCGCCGCCTGCAGGTGCAGGAGCGGATGACCAACGAGATCGCCCAATTCCTGCAGCAAGCGGTCAACGCGCGGGGCGTGGCGGTCATGGTGGAAGGCTCGCACATGTGCGGTATGATGCGCGGCGTGAAGAAATCCGAAGCCTCGATGGTCACCACCGCCTACCTGGGCGCCTTCAAAGAAGACCCCCAGCTCAAAGCTGACTTCATGGCTCAGGTCAATGGCGCTCGCGCTGGTCGCTGATCGGAGTCGCTTCATGTCGCTCGAAGGCAAGACTATTCTCATTACCGGCGCTGGGGTGCGGGTCGGGCGTTCCCTGGCGCTGGCATGCGCCCGCCACGGCGCAGATGTGGCGCTCCATTACGGCAGGTCGCAGGCTGAAGCCGAACGCACGGCAGAGGCAATCCGCCAGATGGGACGCCAGGCTCACCTGCTGCAGGCAGACCTGAACGACGCCGCCCAGGCTGAAGCGGTGATCGAACGCGCCCTGGCTTTTGGCAAACTGGACGCCTTGATCAACAACGCTTCCATCTTCGAAAACCTGGACTGGCAAACCACCCGACTGGAAGACTGGAACCGCCACCTGATGATCAACCTGACCGCTCCCTTCCTGCTCAGCCGGGCATTTGCCCGCAGCCTGCTGCCCAATCGCCAAGGGAGAATCATCAACCTGCTGGATTGGCGCGCCCTGCGCCCGGGCGCAGACCATCTGCCCTATACTATCAGCAAAGTTGCCCTGGCAGGTCTCACCCGCTCGCTGGCGCAGGCTTTCGCGCCCCACATCCAGGTCAACGGCGTGGCGCTGGGCGCCATCTTGCCGCCAGCCGATGGCGGCGACTTGTCGGCGGCAATTCGCGACGTTCCCGCAGGGCGCTGGGCTGAGCTGAGCGAAGTGGACCAAACTGTGTTATTCTTGTTGACAGGTCCGGCGTACATCACCGGCGAGATCCTGCACGTGGACGGCGGCAGGCACCTGGTATGAAAAAGCGAGGCACGAATGGATAAAGTCTTGATTACCGATTTATCGGCGCGCGGCATCATTGGCATCAACGACTGGGAACGTGAAAAGCCGCAGGAAATTTTGATAAACATCACGCTCTACGCCGACTTGCGCAAAGCCGGGCAGAGCGATGACATTGCCGACTGCGTCAACTACCGCACGGTGGCAAAGCGGGCGCAGCAACACGCTGAGACCGCCGCCCGCCTGACGGTGGAGGCGCTGGCAGCCGACCTGGCGCGGCTGTGCCTGGAAGAGCCGGGGGTACAGAAGGTGACGGTGCGCGTGGAAAAGCCCGGCGCGGTGCGCTTTGCGCGATCGGTTGGCGTCGAAATCGAACGCACGCGGGAGGATTTCGCATGACCCCCCGCTCAGCCGCCAGCCAGGCTTGCTTGCTGCTGGGCTCCAACATCGACGCTGAGCATAACCTGCCCAGGGCAATTGCCCTGTTAAGACAGTACGTCGAAGTCGCAGACGCCTCGCTGGTCTGGGAGACGCCGGCGGTCGGTTCGTCCGGACCGGATTTCCTCAACGCCGCTGTGCTGGTGCACACCCATCTCCAGCCGGAGCAGCTCAAAGGGCAGGTCTTGAGCGAAATCGAAACCCGCCTGGGGCGGGTGCGCACGGCTGACAAGTACGCCCCCCGCCCCATTGACATCGACATCGTCGCCTGGGACTGCCAGGTGACCGACCCAGACGTGTGGCGCTTTGCCCACGCCGCCGTGCCCGTTTCTGAAGTGCTCCCTTGCGAGCTTCATTCGGACCAGGGCGAGACCCTGGCGCACACCGCAGCCCGCCTGCTGCAAAACACTCCCATCCGCCTGCGCGGCGAGCTATCCCCAGCGCTCTCCTGAAGCTTCAAGCTGACTCATTCAGCCAGGCGGAACAAGACTGTGTTCTGCGAAGGATCGGTCAGCAGGATGCCCGATTCAAATGGCGCATAGGGCAGGTGGATTTCTTCCAAACGGAGCAAAAACTCAGTCCAGGCTTCCCGATTCGGCAGGTCGAAGGCAATCCATTGCAAGCCCAGCGCGTCAGGCGGCGGGGGCGGCGCGCCTTCGCCCTGCCAGGTGTTGTAGCCGATGTGATGGTGATAACCGCCCGCCGAGACCATCCCCATACGAAAGCTGCGCCCCGTCCCCATGTCATCGAAACCAAGCAGCTCATGATAAAAGCGGCGCGTTTCAGCCAGGCTCGAGACGTAGAGATGAAAATGCCCGATGCGGGTTTGTGGGGGAAGAGGCTGGTCGAGGCGGTCTTCGGCGCTCAACAAGGCAAAGAGGGCATCCAGATCGAGCGCTTCGCGCCCATCGCTGGAACGTCCATCAGCATGACGGGCATAGAATTCCCCTCTTTCATCGAACATGAAAACGCCGTCCTCAGGAGATTCGCAGTACAGTTCGATGTTGTTACCCTCTGGGTCGTCCAGGTAAGTCGTCTTGGTCATCACGTGATCTGTGGGGTAGTTACGCCACTTTAAGGCAAACTGTCGGGCAACTGCTCGTGCCAGTTCGCGCCGGTTTGGCAGGAGAATGGCAAAGTGATACAGCCCCGTGACGCCGCGGTAGCGCTTACCATTGGGCAAATGGGTCAGGCGCACCAGGTCGCGCCCGGCAACGCCTAACCCGGCGCTTTCGCCTTCCTGCCAGTTCAAGTGCAAGCCAATAACCTGCTGATAAAAGTCCACCTGCCTGCGCAAATCAGCCACCTTGAGGTGAACAAAAGCCGGCAACGTTTCAGGATGCAGGCGGCGGGGGGCAATGGCAATGGGTTTCGGTAAGGTCAAATTCATGTTCATCTCTGAAGAAAATTGTCTGTCATCAGAATCGCCCAGGAAATCGAAAGTGCGGCATCTATTGCGCCGATTCGGCGATGACGCTAAGGCTTGAGAACGGCTGGCAGGCTGTTGGTAAAGGCATAATCAACGCGCACGCCAGCCAGACGGACGCTGCTGTTTGCAGGCAAAGAAAGTTCGACCCAGTAGCTGTTGGACTGGTTGTCAATCAGAGGGCTGCTGATTGTGGTGGTTTCAGAATTGCGTAAGGTTGCAGCCGCGCCTGTAGAATTAACTGTGGCAATAACCGTTCCATAAGTCGAATCGAAGGCTCCCTTGGCAAGGTAAGCGCTGAGATTCGAAGTGGAGTCATCAAGGTAATACACGACAAATCTGGTGATCGTGGCGCCATGGGGCAGGGTTAATGGTCCTTCGAAGTATGCGTAACTTCCACCAGCGTTGTAGAGCGTTTGACCGATGAAGGCGGGCGGGTTGGAAGCGCTGTAAGGATTAAATGCTAAGGCGCTCTGGGCGACGAAGCCCGGACCGCCTGGGACGGGTGCGGCTGGCGCAGTTGAGTGCAAAATGGATGCGCGGTTCGGGCGGCCAGATGACCCAAATATACCGCGGGTCACGAAATGAATTTTGCCTGCCAGGGATATAGGGGTGACCACGATTTCCCCGCAGGATACCATTATCAATCTCATCCGGGCTAATGCGATATCTACCAACGTTGTAGGCTGCACGGCGGAAAAAGGTGAGCAGGTCGGGCTATTCCTGCTCATAAACTCAGTTTATAACAAGCTACCCGTCCGAAATTCACCACCCGGGGGATATTGATCACCATCGGTCGTGGGAGATCAATCAAGATAGGATGAGTTTGACCTGTCGATGACAGGCTTCGATGCTTGCGCCTTATGATCAGATCCACAAAAAGAGAGCAAGACAATTACAGCTTGTTTTTCGTGGATTTTTGTTGTTGGCCTTCCCAAGGAAAGGATCGGCGTTTGTCTCTTCGTGCGTTATTAGGAAGACCTCGCCAACTTTAGCGTCGTCTCCTACCCACCAGGCGCAGCAGGAAAAGCAACAACACCGCTCCAAGGAATGCAATTACGATCGACGTCAAGTTAATCCCCGACATCGGGTCACCGATGTTGAAGAAATAAGAAGCGATGAACCCTCCCAACAAACCCCCGATCACGCCGACCACGATGTCACCAACCAACCCAAAACCTCCCCCTTTCGTAACCCTTCCGGCTAACCAGCCGGCAATCAAACCTACAACAATCCAGGACAGTATTGACATATTAATTCTCCATTTATCTTCGACTATGATTCTGTTTCATTTCTTCTAACCGCCGGTTTAAATCCTGTTCGGCGCGCTGGCGGGTGTAGCCATACATCGGGTTGTGCAAAGCAGCAGGCCGGCTTTGCCACCTATTCCAGTTCACAGTCAGTGAGCTCGCCCATCACTCTTTGACCTGGATTTGCATTTCCTTCTACTTGCCTTCGAAAATATCCTTGTTCATGATGTTATCCTCTTAATCCTTCCAAAAAGTTGCTTTGGTTTACTATTACGGTTTCGCTTCCCAGAAATAGTTGGGTGCTTGCTTGCAAAGATAAGCCGAGACTCACAGAACGCTTACATCAATCGCTGATCACTTTTTGTAGGATACTTTGTAAATTCGATATTTCTTCTTTTTTTGTGGGTCGGGATTTGAATCGTCCTCCCATCTTACGGATTAGGGAATAGGATATCCTCCAGGAGCACCAAGTTCTTGATTAACAGATCCAGCTCCGGCTGCACTGACTTGAGGTCGGTCTTTACATCGGTCAGCGCTTGAGCAGCGCTCTGTTGCATGGTGGTGAGCACGTCTTTTTGATCCGTCCCCAGCAAGGCAGACAGGGTATCCAACGCTTCTGAAGCCTGGATCAACGACAGACGCGCTCCAGCGTAATCGTCGACGGCTACTGCCAAGCTGGCTCCGCGCGCACCTGACAATGCCTCAAGTAAGACCATGCGCAGCGTTACAGAATCCAAATTCGTTTGCAGGGTCTTGTTATCCGTCTGCAAAGTTGTGATCTGATCGGTTTTTTCAGTGATCGACACGTTGGCGAGTTCCAAGTCGGCGTTAGCTTTATAAAGCTTCTGTCGGGTTGGGACGTAAAGGGCAAAGGCGATTATCAGCGCACCTAGCCCAAACGCAACAAGCGCCACCAGCAAGCAACGCAGGGTACCTCGCATGTGCTTTCGCATGCCGCTTTCAGGACTACCTTCCGATAAGATGGATTCTTTCTCGTCCATTGCGACTATTTTCCTTGTCAAACAACTCCCAAAAATGGCACAGAATGGAGTGTCTAAAACAGTTTACAGTTCACGCCAGACAAACTACTAGTGGTGGAGGCGTGGACTGATGGGACTAGAGATTTACCACCCCAAGGAGCTGCAACACAAGGAGGATGACGGCGATGACAATCAGAACATGGATCCAGCTGCCGGTTTTCGGGAATCTTGGGCTTACGTTCGAACCTAAAAAGCCAAGCAGCCACAGTACTACTAGAATTACGATGATAGTCCACAACATGAGATTACTCCTTTTATTTTCAGGCTTTTCGGTTGGGGTCAGGTGAAAGGTCTTCGCCCTTCATCTGACCATTTCACAACAAAGAAGGTTTCAGCTCCTCTTCTTTGTATCTGCTATTGCCGGTCTGGGACTAACCGACAGGCTGGCGTCCGGGTTTGAGTAATACTCCTAACAGGAGACCACAGACCAGGGACAAAGTGATCATTACCCAGGGGTATCTGGCAGCTTTCTTACCGAAGTCCCCAGGAAATCTGTCTGCAAAGTCCTGGACTATTGCATTGTATTGGCTCAATCTATGACCAACATCCTTATTCAAGGTCTTAACTGCACCAGTCACCAATTCCTTGGTTTCGCCAGTCAATTTTTCTGCTCAACCCGCTAACGCCATCTTCCTTATCAAAACATAATTATAACATAATTACAACATAATTACAACATAATTACAACATAATTACAACATAATTACAACATAATTACAACATCCTCTTTCGCCTTGACAGGTTCTCAGTTAACTTGTGCATGGCTTTCTCAAAGTCGAGAAACTCCCGAAACAAGCAGGGCGAAAGCCTGGTCAAGGTGCCCATCAAACCATCTACGAGCCTGGGCAGCGTTCTGAAAACCGGCCTGCTTGATCAACGCCAGGACAACGTTATGGATGGTCGCCAGAATTCGTCCTGCAGCGCCTTTTGTCATGCGGGCCGCATCTTCCCGAAAGGTCACATCTCGCCGATAATGCAAGCCCGTTTCAATCAGCCAGTGCTTCCGTCTGACTTGCATCACCCGCTTGGGCAAGGCCGGTGATGCCGTACTCCACCTCCTGGCTGGTTTTGATCACTTTCCCCTGGTGTATCCAGGTGAAATGGCGCTCCAGCCGGTAGACTCGCCCCAGACCGGGCCAATCGACATAATCGTTGAGCATGGCGCTGGCTTGAATCTGACGTTTCTCAATGCGTCCATGTCCCTTGTTGACGGTTTCCGCCTGCAGAAAGTCGGTGGCGATCTTCCCAAAGCCCGGTTTGGGCTTGTCTGGGGCAAACAAGCGCTCAATATCCTGATACAGGCGCTCTTGGTGTTCCTTCACCACCCACAGATAGTCTCCGCCGCATGCCACAATCTGGGCCAAAAGCGCTCGTTGGGCATGCATGGCATCGCCAGTGATGATTTTTCCTGCCAACTCCACTTGTGCCAAGGCCCGGGGAGCCGCCACGATCTCGTTTTCCTTCTGGTCCACAGCGGCTTGAGCCATCACGCACTGTTCCTGAACATCGTACA